>JAEEGK010001458.1_pt1 | contig 59318 bp, 37 predicted proteins | sample 8958771 | NCBI WGS metagenome assembly JAEEGK01 (sample SAMN16246547, study PRJNA631951) | gut metagenome | biome: gut microbiome; feature: rumen; material: SC-attached | host: Bos | place: Iran: Karaj | collected 2018-10 | reverse complement strand
TAAAGATAATCCTAATGAATTATATGATAAAAGTGGTTCATGTGCAATTATAGCTTTAATAATTGAAAATAAATGTTATATTGCAAATGTTGGTGATAGTAGAGGAATAATATCATTAAATAGAGGAAAAGAAATTAAAGTATTATCAACTGACCATAAACCAAATGAAGAAAAAGAATCAAAGAGAATTAAATTAAATGGCGGTAAAATATATCAAACTCAAACATCTACTATTAAAAATATAAATAATAAAAATATAATTCAAAATCAAATTTTAATAGGACCTTATAGAGTTTTACCAGGTCGTCTTTCAGTAAGTAGAACTATTGGTGATGCTGAAGCAAAACTTCCTCAATTTGGAGGTAAAAAAAATGTTATTATTTCTACTCCAGATATTACTTCTTTTAATATTGATAATGATATTGATTTCTTAATGTTAGGTTGTGATGGGATTTTTGATCAATTAACTAATGAAGAAGTTTCAAAATGTGTTTGGTTAAGTTGTGATTTAGATAAAAGTAGAGAATTTTATGATATTAAAAATTTAAGTGATCAATGTTCTTGTTGTGTTGATATGATTATGAAAAGTTCTTTAATAAGGAAAACTTTTGATAATATTACTGTTGTTTTGATTTGTTTTAGCAATTTTGAAAAGGAATTTAATAATAAGATTAATTTATGTAATAAAGATAGTTTATATCAATATTATCTTTCTACTGAACCTGAACCTACTTATAATGATGAAAAAGTTAGATTAGATAATGAAGATTATGATATTGATGAATTGGATGAAAATTATAATAAATATTCTTTAAAAAAGGAAACTTTACCTACTTCAATGAAATTAATTTTTAAAAATAATAATATTACTAATTTTAATTGGAAAAAAGGGAAAATTAATAAGAAAAATACTACAAGTAAAAAAAATGGAAAATTACCACTTTCACCTAAAATGAAAACTGTACTTAAACAAAATTTTTTTAACTCATATTTAAAGAAATAAAAATATTGGAATTTTAATTTTTAATAAATCAAGTATGTAAAAAGAAGGATTTTCTTTTTTAAATAAATATGATTTTATATAATTATAATTGTCATAATCAATTTATTAGAGTTGTAAATAACATATATAAAATATAAAAAATTTATATTTTTTATTTTTAATTTATTTATTTTATTATCCAAATAATTTATTTTTCATTTTCAATAATTCAAGTGCTGCTTTTTCTTTTTCTTTAATTGATGAATGTTCAACATTAATTTTTACTTTTTTATTTATTTTTTCATTTTCTTTCTTTTTTGAAGATGTATTTATTTCACTTTCATTATCACTCATTTTAATATTTTCTTCTTCATCTTCATTATATTCTTTTTTATTATCTTCTTCATTTTCAATTTCAATTCCATGTTTTTCATAATCTTTTTCTTTTGCTTTTATTTTATCTTCTTTATGTTTATTCATTATTCTTACTTTTTCTTTAATATTATCAGCTTCTTTATTTTTTTCTAATCTCCTTTTAACTTTATTATAAAAATTATCATTATCATCAATAGATTTTTCTTCATTAATTTCATTATCTTCTTCATTTTCTTCTCTTTTCTTTTTTTTATTTAATAATTTCACATTACTTTTTTTTTCAATTAAAAAATCATCATCATCTTCATTTTCTTCATCATCATTTTCATCAATTTCCATTTCTTCATTTTCTTTTTCTTTTTCATTTTCTTTTTCTTTTTCTTTTTTTTTCATTTCTTTCTTCATTTTAATCTTTTCTTTCAATTTCTGTAACTTACTTTTTTTTCCATTATTATCAAAATTATCATTATCACTTTTTTTCTTAACAACAATTTTAGGTGATGAAACCAATCCATAACTCAAAGCTAATTTATTTAAATCAACATTTCCAATATCAAAAACTTTTTTATTCCTAAATAAATTAATACTTTTCAAATAAGAGGAAATAGCTTTTTGTGCAGCTTGAACTAATTCACTATGTTCAGTTAAAATTCCCCTAATAACAATTTCCATATTTGAAATTTTTCCTTGTTGAATTTTCATTTTTTTAATATCAATTTTTTTATTATGTAACTCATTAATAAATTCTTCTTCTTTTTTAGAAACAAATAATATTGAATTACCTTCACTTTTATATCTTGCAGTTCTTCCAATTCTATGAATATATTGTGAAATATCTTCAGGAGGATCTAATTGAATTACCCATTCAATTGCAGGAAAATCAACACCACGACTTGCAATATCAGTTGCAAATAAAACTACACTTTTTCTTTTTTGAATAAATGTAAAGTAAGTTGATGATCTTTTATTTTGATTTTGTTTACCATGTATATCTAAGAATGTTATTCCTAATTTTAAATGCTTAAATATTTCTGTGAAAAAACGAACTTGTTTTCTTGATGAGAGAAATATTATACATTTTGAATTTTTGTGAGTTTTTAAAAAAGAATATAATATGTTTATTCTGTCTTCTGGTTCGACTATTGTATAGAATTGATTTAGATTTTTTGGGATTATTAAATTGTTTATGTCATTTGATATTTTTAAATTTAGGTTTTGGTTATTTTTTATTATACTTAATTCATTTTTTTCATTTTCTGAATTATTTCCTATTATATCATTTGTTATTATATTATCTGTATATGATAAATTTATATATTCTGGTGATCTCATATTAACTTTTACTAATCTTTTTAAATTTCTTGTTAATGTTGCTGAAAATAAAAGTGTTTGTCTATTTTTAGGTAAATATGTTAATATTTCATTAATATCATTTTCAAAACCTTCATCTAAAATTCTATCAGCTTCATCAATAACTAAAATTTTTAAATTATCAGCATTAAAAAAAGGAGTTTCATTCATATGTTGTAATAATCTTCCAGGAGTTCCAATTAAAATATTAATTTGATTAACACTTCTTTGTTCTTTTTCTAAATTATTTCCTCCAATAACTAATCCAACAGAATAATTAAAATATTTTCCAATTTTATTAATAACATCAAAAATTTGAATTGCTAATTCTCTTGTAGGTAAAATAATTAAAGATAATAAACCTTCTTCTTTAATAACACCTTCTCTATATAAATTATCTAAAATTGGAATTAGAAAACATAAAGTTTTTCCACTTCCAGTTTTTGATGCTCCTAAAATATCTCTTCCTCCTAAACTATGAGGAAGAGTTGATCTTTGAATTGGTGTCATTTTATAATATTTTGATTCATTTAATCCTTTTATTATTTTATTTGATAATGGAAGATCTTTAAAATTTTCTTTTGGTAATTCCCAATTTTCTAATTTTTGATTTTCTGTTTGAGATTTAGATTTTATGTTTATTGAATATTTTCCTGTTGGAGGTATTTCGTTTTTTATTCTTTGTGATAATAATTCTATTTCTTCTAAGTAAAGTTCTGATTTTTTTTTATATTTTTTTTTTTGGAATTTTTGATTTTTTTTATTTGTTTTATCCATTTTTTTGATAATTTGGAATAAAAATAAATTTATTTTTTAATTTAATATGTAAAAATAATTTATTAAATCATTTATTTTTTATTAGGAAATATATTTTTTGATGGTATTGTGTATTTATTTAATGTTGCTAATTTATCTTCATTTGACATATTTTGCAATAATTTATTATTTATATTATTGTTATTATTTTTTTGATAATTTTTTGGTGTTATATACTTATTTAAAGTTGCATTAATTGTATCAGTAGTAATATTATCTTCTAAATCATTATTTACATTATTTTGAATTTTATATCTATTTCCAAAACTTAAAGGTGCTTTTTCCATTATTGAAGGAATTGGAAAATTTTTTTCACTATTTTCATTTGTAGGTAATGGACTTGTGTTAATTATATTTTTTATATTATTGTTAATATTAAATTTAATTATTTTTTTTTTACTTTTCAAATCAGCAAAATTATTTAAATATTTAATCACTTTATTTTCATCATCATGAACAAATTTATATTGATTAATATTTAAATCATATTTTCCATTATCATTAATATCTCTAATAAAATTATTAAATTTATCAATTATTTGATTTAATCTTCCAGTTGGTTCATTTGAAATTTCAATTAATTCTTCTTTTATCTTTTCACCATTTTGAATTTTTTCAGAAAAATAATCTAATTTATCACTAATATATTTTGTATTATTTTTAAACAAATCATCAATTTTATTTAAACAAACATTTTTACAATTTATTAAATAAGCAATTAATTGATCATAAATTTCAATAACTTTATTTTCTTCATTTTCTTTATTTATATTCATTTCATTATAAACACTTTGAAGTGACTCAGCATATTTTTGATTATTTTCAAGAAGAATATCTAAATCATTAATATAATCATTTATTTTTTCATTAATTTCTTTAATAACCATTTTAGAATTATTTCTCAATTTATTAAAAGCACAATAAACACAAATTAATTCTCTAGTATCTTCAACATAATGTGTTAATTTTTGATCTTTATGAATTGGACAACAATCATCAGAAATTTCATAATTTTCACTTTCTTTATTTTCAACTGAATTAATATTATAATTTTGATTTTCTTCAATATAATTTTCATTATTATCACTTTTATTATAATTATTATTAATTTGTTGATATAAATCATCATCAATTAATTTTTTTATTACTACTAAATCATCCAAATTTTTTGCTACTATACCATCAATTGGACATTTAATACCAACATTTTCTTCTATAAAATATGTCTCTATACATTTTTTACAAAAAAAATGATTACATTGTAATAAAATTGGTAAATTTTCATTTGAATTAAATTCAGAATTACAACATTGACATCTTGATAATGATGCTAATGATATAAATGGTTTTGTCATTGAGTTTATACTATTTTCTGAATTTTTCATTTTTTGTTGAACTAATTCTTCTTCTTCATTTTCATTTATTTCTTTCTCTTTTTCTTCTTCATTTTCATTTGAATTTGTTATCATTGGATTTTTTATTTCAGATGTTAATTCTTTTTGTATATCATTTTCATTTATATCATCTTTTAAATTTTCTTCATTTAATTCTTTTAATTTTGTTTTAGTAAAATCACTTTCCATTTTTTTTATTTTTTTAGAATTATTTAAAAAAAAAATGAAAAAAAGTCTTACATAAATAGTAACATAATACAAAAAAAAATTAAAATAACAAAATTATAAATATGTTAAAAACAAATTAAAAAAAAAGAAAAAAAATTACTCAAATAATAGCACCAAAAAATAAAATTTTCATTATTTTATTATATTAAACTCATAAAGAAAATATATACAAGAAAATATTTTTTAATAAAAAGTATTAAAAATTCTATCCCCAGCATCACCTAAACCAGGAACAATAAATTTATCATCATTTAATTTTTCATCTAAAGCAGCAGAAATAATATGAATATCAGGAAATAATTCAAAAACTTTTTCGAGACCTTCAATACTACAAACTAGATTAATAAAAACAATATTTTTCTGAGGAACTTTTTTATCATTTACATAAACTTTAATAGCATCAATTGCAGAACCACCAGTTGCAAGCATAGGATCACATATATAAATAAAATGTTCTTTTTCTAAATTAAATTTTTCTGGTATTTTATTATAATACCAAACTGGCTTTTTTGTTATTTCATCTCTTCCCATTCCTAAATGTTGTATTTTTACATTTGGAATATTATCTTCGAAAATTGATGAAAAAATTAATCCTGCTCTTAAAATGAATACTGCTATTATTTCTATATTATCTTTTAATATTTTTGATTTTGTTTTTGATATTGGTGTTTCTATTTCTATTTCTTTTAATGGTAAATTTTTCGTCGCTTCTGATACTAGTATTTCACATATTTTTTTTAAGTTTATTCTGAATAATTCAGAATTTGTATTTTTATCTCTTATAATTGATAAACGATGTGATATTAAAGGGTGTTCTATTATTTTTAAATTAGGAAATTTTTGCATTTTTTAAGTTTGTTTTTATAAAAATATATATCTTTATTATATTTAAATTATGTTATTTAAAATTAATTGAATAAATTATCATTTAATAAAATTATTTAATTCTAAAATTTCAAAAAATTTGTTAGATAAAAATAATTTCTGTGTTTATTCTATTTTAAAAATTTTCTCTATAATATATATTAAAAATTCAAAACCTTCAAAAAAAATACAATCAAAACATCAAAACAAAAATCCTAATATATAATTAAAAATAATAATTTTTGTTGTAAATTTTTTATTTCCATATGTAATTAAACTTCTTACTACTTTAATTTAATTTAATTTGATAAATTTTTAATTTTTATTTTTTATTTTAGTTAAGTAATATTTTAAAAAATTTAATTTATTTAATCTCAATTTATTTATTTTAAACTTTCAATTTTTATGAATTAAAAGATACTTTCCTTCCTAAATCATTAGCACTTCCTTGTCTATTTCTAGGAGGAGTAGGTGGTCTTAATTTTAAAGTTTCTTCAGTATTATCCCAATTTTTATTAGGACATTCTTGTGGATAAATTAAATAAGGTTTAATCATAAAATTCTTAGTTAAAAATAATATAGCACCAGCATTTTTATGTTTACCACAATAATCAGTAGCACTAAAAACAGTAATTAATTTCCCACCAGCAAATCTCTCAAAACCATCCATAACACATTCATGTGCTCTTAATATAAGAGTTAAATTATTATTACTTAAAAATTCCTCAACACGATCAGGTCCAAATTTCACTATATTTCCTACTCCTGTTGGATCCCTTGTTGAATTAGGTTGTATACCAGTTTCTACATCAGAATCAGTTGGGTCACTCCATAAAATATCAACAACTAATTGTTGATCTAAATTAGTGACTTCATGAATAACTTCAAGTGGTCTATTTATTTTCTCAATATCACTAACTGTTGAAATATTAGAACCAATACCACCATGAAGACATAAAACAGTATCATTTATAATTGCTGCTAATGGTAAATAATCAAAAAAATCATTAAATCTAGTAAAAATAACTGGATTATTTTCATCATCATTCATTCTTGAAATTAATTCAGCTTGAAAACCAAATGCACTATTAATCCATCTATCTTCATGATTACCTCTTAATAAATGAATCTGATTAGGATATTTTATTTTTAATGCCATTAAAAGACACATTGTTTCTAATGAATGTGTTCCTCTATCAACATAATCTCCTAAGAAAATATAATCTAAACCTTCTATATCACCACCTGGTCCTTGAATTGGAGCTGAATATAAATCAAAGAAACGCATTAAATCTTGATATTGTCCATGTATATCACCAAAGACTTTAACTGGAGCTTCTACTTTAAGAACCATTGGTTGTTCTTGTACTATTTTTGTTACTTGATCTATTAAAGACATTACTAAATCAGCTTCTAATGCAAATTTTACTTCTTCTTCTACTGGACGTTCTATCCATTCTTTTGGACGAAGTAAAGCCATTATTACTTTATCACATAAATCATATGAAAGATCTTTATTTTTAAACATTTTCATTATATTTTCTTTTTCATGTTCATCATTTTTTAATTTTTCTATTGAACAATAACGAACTAAATCTGAAAATTCTCCTTTTGTATCTGCAGTAGCACCAATTACAACTTGATCACTTATTGTAATATTTTTCATATTTCCAGAACTTAAATCATTATTTCCATTATTACTTTTATCAAAAGTAGATGATTTAACAGAAGAAGAATCCCCACTTTTTTTATTAAGAAAAGTCTTTAATTTTCCTAAAGCATTACTATTACTTTGAAATAAATCTAATAAATTAATTTCACTAAGTGCTCTAGCAGGATTATTATGTTTTTCATCTTCCAATCCACCATGTATATAAAGTAAATTATCACATAAGAAACTAGAATGTCTAAATCTTTTAAAAACAATAAAAGTACTCCATTCACTAGTTTCAGTATCATAAACTTCAATAGGAATATCATCACCAGTATTTTGTGATCTCCCACCAACATTAATAAAAAAATTCCCACAAAAAACACTAGTATGTTGAATTCTATCATGAGGAGTTCCTTTAAAAGGAGCTTTCATCCAATCCCAAACTCCACTTCTATGTCTTCTTAAACCCCACATATCATTTAAATGATGACCATCTTTTCTTCTTCCTCCAAAAATAACCATCATTCCATTAGCACCACCATAAGTACAAACAGCAGCAGAATGATAAACACGAGGTTGAGGTATATTATCTTTAATATCTAATTTAGTCCAAAGAAGAGGAGAAGATTCTGAATTAAAAGTCCAAACATCATTTATTGCTTCATTATTTAAATTACCACCAAATAATATTAGAAATGGTTTATAAAAAACTAATGAGTGACCATATCTTCTTCCTGGAGTCATTCCTTTTGATATTGGTACCATCATCCATTCTGCATTATTATCTCCTTTTTTTAAATCTAATAAAAATAATTCATCAGATGCTAAACCACCAGCTAAATTTAAATTAAAATTTTTATTTTTTACATCCTGTTGCTCCACCATATATTACTAATTGATTTTCATTTACTGAACATGCTGCATGTGCTGCACGAGGTGTTGGGATTGTTCCCTTTGCTAAAATTAATTATTTAAAATTTTTTTTTTTTACGATTTAATTTTATCCATTTTTGCTGGTCTAGTAAATATAAAAATGTATCTGAATTTATTGAGAAATGACCATCTTCTCCTGTTGCTCCACCGAAGAGAACTGCTTTTGCATGGTCTTTTGCTTTTGATATTAAGGTAATTGTGTGACCAAAACGAGGACTCATTTCATTATTTATTATTCTTATTATATTATTGTCCATTTTTTTTATTTTTTTTTAATTTTTATTTTATATAATTTTGTATAAATTTTTATAATTGTTTTTGTTTTTTTTATTAATATTAGTGTAGATATTTTTATTTATTTATAGTATATAATTTAATATATGAAAATCTTTTGAATTTATAATAAAATATTTTAAATTGAATTTAAAAATTAAATGATAAAAAAAATAAAAATTAAAAAATAAAACATTTTAAAAAAAAATTTAAAAAAAATCAAAAAAATTAAATAAAAATAATTATCCCAAGATCCATAAATTAAAATAATTATATAATAACAAATGAAAAAAAAGAGCAATCAATGAACATGCATCCATTATCATCAACAGACTTTACAAAAGGTAACGAAGACCACAAAGGTGAAGCAGGATTACCAAAATCAACCTTATGGAATTTCATAAAAGAAGTTCTAACTCAAAATCAAGTAAAAGGAGAAAAAAATATATATCCTTTAATAGATAAAATATCCTTAACATACATAAATTACCTATCATCACTTGGATTTCAAATTTGTTCAAAAAATGGAAAAAAAACATTAAATATAGAACATATTCTCGAAGCACTTAAAACAATGAATTTCAATAAACATATTAAATTATTAACTAGTGAATTAAGTATTAAAGAAATGGAAAATGAAGATAAATTAGAAGAAAAAGAATTAGAAATTAAATATGAAGATCATATGAATGTGAAACAATTAATAAATAGAAAAAAAAAAACTAATAAAAGAAAAAGACCATATGAAACTCAAGAAGATTTAGAAGAATTAGCAAGAGAACAAAGAGAAATGTTTGAACAAGCAAGATTAGAACAAATGAATGAACAAATGAATGAACATATTATTCAAAATCAAATTAAAGAAAATGATATTCCTGAAAGTGATAATAATAATAATTCTGCTCCGCAAAATATTGATGAATTACTTAAGAATAGTGAAAAAGATGAAATTAATTTTGATTAAAAAGAATATTTTATTAGAAGGGAAATTAAAACAGATTTTTTTTATGATTTTAATTAAATATTTAAATTATATCTATTTTTTCTTTTTAAAAAAATATAAAATATTATATTTTTTTATAGGAATTTTAGAAACAAAAATAAAATTTCCACATATTAAATAATACATTTTTATATAAATTATATTTTAAAAAAAACTGAAAAAAAAGAAAAAAAATTTAAAATTTTCATAATTTCATAAATTATAACTAAAAAAAAAAAAAAAAATGGATAAAAATTCCTTGAGTCTAAGAGAAAAACAAGCAATTCGTGCAAAATCTCTTCGTCAATTATTAACACAAAGACAAAAAGATGACATTAAAACAGCATTTGATCATTTCGATCAAAAAGGTGCAGGAAGTATAAAAAAAAAGGAATTAAAAGTAATTTTAAGAGCACTTGGTTTTGATCCTTCAAATGAAGAATTAGATAAAATATTTTTTGAACAAAATGAAAATAAAGAAGATGATACAATTGATTTTCAACAATTTATGGATATTATGTTAACTAAAATTAAAGAAAAAATTTCTAATAATGATATTAATTATGGTTTTAATAAAATTGCTTCTATTAGAAAAAAAGAAAATCCTAGTGATTATAAATTTATTTTTGCTGAAGATATTGAAAAAGTTGCTGAAACTTTAGGAGAAAAATTAACTAAAGAAGAAATTGATGAAATGTTAAATGAAGCACTTCAAATGGGAAAATTGTTAAATAAAGAAGAAAAAAGTTATAAAGTTAAAAAAGATAAAATTGAAGATAATGAAGGACCTGGAGAAGAAGATGTTATGAAAAAAAATGCACAGAATAAAAAAATTACTTTACATGATTTTAGAGCAATTTTAACTTGGGAAAATAAATAAATATTTTTTTATATTGTCAAATTTTTTTTAATTTTTATTTTTTTTACAAATTTAAAAAAATTAATATTTAATAGTAATACAGATTATCAAATGAAATTGCTTCTAACAAAATAAAAAATTATGATTAATTTTAAACTTTTTATAAAAAATTTATTTAATAAAATGATATTTTAAAATCATATTTTAAATAAATATTTTTAAATAACTTAATAAAAAATTCTTTAATAAAATAATTAAATCAATTTTAAATAAAACAACCCAAATAAAATTATTTTACTTCTTAGTAATTTGACTCATTAAAGAAGGTAATTTTTCAACTTGTTTTTCCTTATCATCAACAAGAACATAAGTTAAATCATCAAATTTAAAATTACTTTCTTTCCCAATATTCCTTTTAACATAATCAACAATTAATTCACAATAAGTACATAATTTATTAACTTCTTCAGGTTTACTTAAAACAAAATTAAGACTTTTAGTACCATCTTTTTCAGGAGTTCCAATTAAACTCATACACAATTCAGGATTAGGAGGTTTAGAAAAGAGACCTTTTTTCTTAGTAAAAACATCAGTTGCATGTCCTTTAGTAACTTTTGTTATCATTGGTGTTTCTAAAGTATATTTTACTTTTGCTGGTATATGATAATTATCTTTTGTTTCATTTCTACATTGAACTTTCATTAAATCTAATGAAAATCTCATTATTTTATCTTTTACTTTTCCTTTTAAATTTACTACTCCTACTTTTACTCCTTTTGTTACTATATCTTTTATTATTGTTTTAACTACTTTTTCTCTTAGTAAATCTGTATGATTTGGTGGAATGTAATTTTTATCACTTTTTGTTCCTTTTATGTAATTTATATCTGCTATTACTATTTTACCTTCAAATTTTATTATTTTATCTTCTGGTTTTGATTTGTCCATTGTTTCTTTAATTGTATCTTCATATTTCATTTCTTTTAATTTATTTCTATTTTCATCTGAACTAAATGATACTGCTTTTATTATATTAAATGAATTCATTATTAAATTTTTATGTTCTGGATGCCTTTTTAATACATTTTGTATTATTTCTAATCCTTTAAATTGAAGGAATGGTTCTACACAACTATAATGACGTAAAAGTGTTGCTAATAATTTACTAATTCCATCCATATCTTCTGTATATTCTTCATTATCTAATTCTTTTAATAAATCATCCATTAATTCATATGAAATTTTCTTTGATGTTGCTTCATCATAAGCTAAATAATTTAATAATTGTAAAACACTAGTTCTAATTGCTAATCTTTTTTTAGGATCACTATTAAAATCATTATTATTTAAAGTATCTCTAATTAATTCTAAAATATCACTATTAACAATTAAGAAAGCAGTATTATGTGATTCTGCAAAAATTGCTAAAATATTATAACATAATTCTTGAATTTCTACATTATTATTATATAATCTAAGTATATTAAATATTGATTGTTTTGATGATTCAAAAACATCAGTTCTAATATTTTCATGTAATTTTAATGCATCTCTCATAATTTCTAAAGTCATTTTTACTAATTCTTCATTCCAATCTTGACAATTTAATCCATCAATAACTAATAAATAATACTTAATTGTATATATTTTTGAATCAAATCCTTTTAAAATATAACCAGCAATGTAATTTATATTAATTAATACTTCACTATTTGCATAATATTGTTTTTGTAAAGCTTTTAATATTTCATATAATTGTTCTATTTCATAATGTTTCCAATAATCTCTTGTATCTTTATAGAAATAATTACCTAAACAATGAAGTGATAATTTAATTATTGAAATATCTGTTGATTGTTTTCCAATTGTATCCATTACTGTTGCCATAAATTTATTTTTAGTAATATATTCAATACTTCCTTCATCTAATGTAAGTAAATCTAAAGTTGCTAAGAGATTTAATAAAATTCTATTTTCAATTGTTTCATCATCATATGCTAATTCATCTACTTTTTCTTCTTCATCAATTTCCATTCCAGGTGCTTGTAATATAATAGATGATACAGTTTGTAATTTTTTAGGTTGAATTTTTTTTGAATATTTATCAATAAAGTAAATAATATTATTAAATATTTCTTCTTTACACATTTTTTTTCTATTATCTTCATTATTTTCAACAAGTGATTTATATAAAATAGATAAATTTTCAACAGTTTCATTATTTTGTTCAGAAAGCATAACTTCTTCAATAATTTTTTCAAGTAATTTACTATCAATAACTTCATCAGAATATTTTTTACTATCTTTAGAAACAATACCAAGACAATAAATACTAGAATTTAAAAATTCAGGATCATCTTTATAATCATTCCATTCTTTATTTATTTTTCCAACAAGATCTAAATTATTAATTTTATCTTTAGTTTTATCATCATAAACTAAACCAGTTAATTTTAAAGATTTTGAGAATAAATTTTCATTTTTATCAGGAAGAGTTAAACCTCTTTCACAAATAGTAACAATATCATCTCTTTGTGAATCAGTTAAAGGTTTATCTTTATTATTCATATAACTATTAATCATATCAAGAATTGAAGATAGAAATTCAACATTTCCAGTTTTTAAACCTAAAGAAATTAATTTATCAAGACCAATTTTTTTAAAAATCGCCTCATAACCTTTTTGACATTTACAAACATTAGAAAAATTAATATTATCATATAAAAAGCAAGTTCTTAATTCATCATTTTCAATCATTTCATCAGGTTTCTCATATAAATTTAAAACTTCTTCAATTAAATTATCTAATAAAGGAGAATCTACTAAAAGTAAAACTGCACTTTCACTCCAAGTGCAATTTTTTAAAACATCTAATCCAGCTATATAAATTAAGAAATCATTTTCTTTTTCATTTGATAATCTTTCCATAAAATTAAGAAGACCTAATTCTAAAATTGATTTATGATTATCAGGACAAATTGAATACATTTTTAATAATTTAAATCCTTCTAATAATAAATGTTCTCTTTGTTTTTTTCTATTTTCATCATCTGAATTTTTATTAGTATTATATAATAAACGAAGTAAAGCTAAAAGAGAATCTAAAGCAGTGGCAAGTTCATTATTATTTTTAATTGAAATTGGAGAATTAATTTCACTATTATTTGGATCATAAAATAAATGTCTTGAAACTATACTTAATCTTCTTTTTTTAATTGATGATGTATTTTCTACTACATTTTTTTGAGGAGCTTTTGTCATTTTTCTTATTATTCCAAGATCTCTATTTGTTCCATCATTTTTATCTTCTGGAATGTCATTATTGAAATTTGGATTTAATTTATTTACTTCATTTAAATGTTCTTCAAATGCTTTTTCTATTAATTTTTTTAAATTTTGAAGTACTGCAGCATCGACTTTGAAATTTTCTTCTTCTTTTTTATTACTTTTTGTTTTTTCTACTATTTTTTGTATTGATTTTAATTTTTCTGTTATTGCTGGATGGACATCTGAATAATTTTGTATTGTTTTTTCTAAATCTGATGGAGTTATTAAATTCTTTGAAGTTACTTGATTATAATTATTTGAATCACTCATTATATCTGCAATTGTTCCTACTTCATTTACTGGAATATCAATATTTTCTTCATCTTTTATTATATTTTCATTTAATGTTGTTTTCTTTGCTAAAATTTTTAATGTATCTGGTTCATTTGATATTATATTATCTACATTATATGTATTTTTGCATATATTTGAATATATTGTTGATAAATCTCTTCTTTGTTCCATTGGTAAATCATTTTTAGAATAAATATCTGTTAATTTTTTTGATAAATCTTTATCATTTAATATATATTTTACTGCTGTGGAATATTTTGATAAATTTGCTAATGTATTTAAATTAATATCAACTTCTTTTGGTGGATCTTCTTTAAAATCATCAGATATAATTTTAATTGTTTTTTCAAATAAATTAGCATCATTTTCAACTTTATTACTAATTACATTTAATAATTTTTCTAATGTTCCATCTTCATCTTTATATCCTTTTTCTTTTGCAACATCAATAGCTTCAAATATTCTTTGATATAAATCTTCATTACCATCTAATAATTCTTTATTATCAGTATGTTCAATAATTGCTTTTATATTTCTAAATAAACCATTAATTTTTCTATTATAATTATCAGGAGGAATATTATCAGTTTTTGATAAATCTTTTACAACATCAACATCAATATTAATTAAATCTTTTGGATTAGTAATTTTAACTTTATCACCATCAATATTTTCACAAAAATCATTTAAATCATTTAAAGCACAATCTAATAATATATCTTGTACCCATTTAATATTATTATAATCATGAGTTTCTTGAAGTGCTTTATGTTCATTATTAAGAATATCTCTACTTTTTTGATTAATTAAACTTAAATAAACTAAATAATGTGGAGTTAATTTTTTATTTTCATCAAATTTTCCTAATTTATTTAATATTTCATCAAATTTTTGATGAAATTCTACTGAAAATTCTTTTTGTCCAGAACCATTATAAAAATTACTTCCTAAGAAAAGAAAATGTTGAACCATTTCATTTGCGCTTAAAGCTTTATCTTTCTTATATTTTAATATATAATTATTTAATTGTAATAATGAAATAATTACTCCTTTATCAATATCATCTTTTCCTTTTGATTTATCTGAATATTTTCTTGTCATATCATTTGTATACTTTGATAAATCATCAATCATTACTTCATATGTTTTTTCATAATTTTCATTTTGAGAAATAAATTGACCAAGATATGTTGTTTGTAAACTATCATTTGGATTATTTTTCATTGATTCTTTTACATTTGGAATATAATCTTTTGTTTCATTTAATTTATTATTTACTTTATCATCTAATAATTTATCAACTGTATCATTAAATTCTTTATTTTTTCTATGTTTTCCTTTTAATGATAATGAACTTTTTAATAAATTTGATAAATCTTTTTCATCATTTGGTAAATTAATATCATCTCTTAAATAAATATCAGTTATTTCTGTAAATATTTTTTCATCTGGATATTTTGCATTAGAAATTCTTAATAAATTCTTTAATTGTTTTTCATCTGCAAATTCTTTATGTCCTTTCTCAAGAGCATTTTTAATTATTCTTAAACAATAAATAAAATATGAATCTTGTGGTTCTTCATTTTCTTCTTCTCCATGTTTTTTTTCAATATAATCTAAAGTTTCTCTTGTTTTATATAAATCATTTTCATCTTCTTTGAAATCTTTATATAATTCTAATTCATTTTTAATTATATTATTAATTAAATCAAGTCCATTTGCTTTTATAAATATATTCATTCCATTTTCATCTTTACATAATGAATCTAACATTTTTAAAGCATTTAATTTTAATTGTTGACTATTTTTATCATTTGAATTAACATTTGATTTTAATTCTTCTAAAACATTTACTAAACCTCCTTTTTGTTTAATATAATCAGCAAACTTTTCATTTCTTAAACATAAATAACATAATATATTATTTAATTCTTTTGATACTTTTTCATCATCTAAATAATTTTCACTAATATCAAAAATAGTATCAATAAATGAATTATCTACTTTATTTGAAATATATTTATTATACATTTCTTCATCTTTTAAATAATTGGAAAATGTTTGAGCAGATTCTAATAAAACATCTCTATAATTATTTTTAGTTTTAATAATTGTCATTAATTTATTAACAACCATATCATGATCGAAATTTTCATTAGAATTCATTTTTTGTAAAATTAAAAATTCATTATTTAACAATTTTTCATTAATATTATTAACTTCATTATCATTTAAAGTTTTATCAATAACAACTTCGAAATTTTTAGGAAAATCATTTTTTAAAAGAGTTTCAACTTGTTTTTGTCCCGCACTAAAAGCATTAATAACTTCTAAATTATTAACTAATTTATTTTTAATTTCAGGTTTACTATAATCACCTTTAGAATTTTCATTAAATTCTCCAATTGCTTCTCTTAATATTTCTTCAGCATATTGTTCTTGTCCAGGTAATTTTAAAATTTCATTTGCTATTAAATCACAATTTTCACTTATTTTTTGATTACCAGAATATTTTGCTCTTAATTCAAAAAATTTTAAAAGAACATTTTGATTTGCAACCATAGTTAAATTTTCTTTATTTGATAAAGTTATTATTTTTAATAATTCAAGTGCTAATTCTGCATTTTCTACATTTGGTGTTGTTTCCATTATTTGAAGAAGTAATCTTGGTACTCCTCCTTTAACCATAATATTACATAATGTACTTTTTTGTTCTCCGTAATTTATTAAAGTTTTTATTATATCTCCTATTATTTCATCATTTTCTACTAATTTTCTTAATAATGCTATATTTACATTTACTACTTTTTCTGTTATGTTTTCTTTACTTTCTAATAATATTCTACTTTCACATTCTATTATAAATTTTGAATTATCGTTAAATGTTTTTAAAACTCTTTTTAAATTTTCTGTGTCACTTGATTTTGATAAAAACATTAATAAAATATCAAATGATTTACTTGTTAAGGAATATCTTTCTTTTGATATTGATAATTCATTTATTTTTTGACATAAGGCTAATTCATATGAAAGTCTTTGAGTTGATGATTCAACTATATCTTTGTAATTTGGATTTTTTTGATTTTGTTTATCTCTTTTGTAAAATTCTATAAATTTAACTTCTCTTTCTATTAATTCTCCTAATGATGTTAATATTTCTTCTGCACTTGAATCATAATATTCTTTTATATTTAAAACACTATACATTGTTTTTAAAGATTCTTCTAATTTTTTTTGATTATCTTTTGTTGATGTATGAGGATCAAATCTATCTGTATTTTCTCTATATTTTTTTAATATGTTTTTAAATTCTAAAGTATCAATTAATCTCTTTAATAAAATAGAACCTAATTCATTTATTTCATTTTCAACATGTTGATTTTTATTTTCTTTTAAATTAATTTGTTCACTTAATACATTTACAATACAATTAACATAATTAATACTATGAGTTGGAATTTTATTTGGATCATTATTTTTAATATAACCAGTAACATATTCAGGAGTTAAATACATATCTAATAATTTCATACTAATTAAACAAGGATATCTAAATTCTTGTTTTTTATTCATAAAATCACAAATTTTTGGAATTAAATTTTCAATATATTTTTTTTTATAACTTTCTTCTCTTGATAACAAATCATAAATAACTTCAAGTGAATTTGATAAAGTTCCATTATGTTCACTTTTAAGGAATAAATTTTCTAAATAAGGAAAAGCGTTTTCAATAGCTTTAATTAAATCTTTAGATTGTGGAATTTTATCAGGATGATTTGATAATTCAGAAGCATTTTTTAATAATCTACTAGCAATAAAATTAGGAGTTTCTTCATTACCAAAATATTTTTCTCCATTTACAATTATATTATTTATAATATAAAGTAAAATATCAATGTAATCTTTATCAATATCTGAAAAATCATCTATTGATTGATAATGTTGTTCTAATATTTCATTATATGAACAAAAATATGAATCAAATACATTTAAAGCATCAGATTTTTCATCAGTTGCTAATAATGTTTTAACACTTTCGAAATTTTTTTTTAAAGAATTTTGAATTTCTTTTATCAAAGGTTGCTTATCTTTACCAAATTCACTTTTTTTATCATAAATTTCAGGTTTCATTTCAAATAATCTATAAAAGATAATCATAAAGTATTTATTCATTAATAAATAAACATTAATAAATTCTTTGTCTTTACCATCTAATGGAATTTTAGTAATTTCCTTAAATAAATTTTCCATTAATTCAAAATTATCTTTTTCTAAAAGTATTTTTCCAATTTCATCAACTAACATAAAATTAGAAACTAAAACTAAACTTTTATTAACATCTCCATATTTAACACTATCAGGACCTTTAGTTTTAATATTTTCATAATAACCTTTAAGTAAATCTAATTGTTTTTTCATATCATCAGTAGTAGCAATTTTACTATAAATTTTAGCACACATTTTTAATATATAATCATTACTTTCAAAATTATCTAAAACATTACTTAAACATTCTAATCCACCTGCACTTTTAATTGCTTCTTTCCCAGCATCATTCCTACATAAATTATCTAAAACAGCTAATCCACACAAAACAGCATCAGCATTTTTTTTTTCAGTACATTTATTAATATTTTGTATAATACTTTCAATTAATTTTTTAGTAATAATAAAATCTCTTCCAGATTTTTGATTAGAAATTTTTTTTAAAGTATCAAAATTTAAATTAATCATTTCAATATCATCAGAGAAAATTTGATCAGTTTGTTTAACAGTATCAGCTAAACCATCATCTAATAATTTTTGTACTAATTGTGGTACTTGTACTAAACCATTTAAAATTCTAATATAAGGAACAGTACTCTCACCTTCTTTTTTAGCAACTAATATTTCAATAACTGCTTTATGACCATCTTTATCAGCAAATAATTTTGCTAATTCTTGATCAACTGTATCATAAATTGATATTAATTTCCATATTATATCACCTGCTTTTAATACTATTTCATCATTTGTTATATTTTTTAATGATATTGTATGAAGAATTCCTACTCCTTCTAAACGAATTATTATACTTGCGTTTATACGAATTTCTCTATTTGGTGGGGAGACAAAACCTTCTAATGAGTTTAATGTGTAAATTAGAAGCTTTACAAATTTTGGATTGTCTTTTGCTGTTGTTAATACTGTGTTTATTGTCTCTTCTTTTTGACGCATTGCTTTTAAACGTTGTTCTTTTATTGAACTTAAGGGCTTTGCGTTTTTGGTATTCATTTTTTTTTTATATATAATTTTTGTTTGAAAGGGATACTTTTTATTTTGAATTTTTTATTTTTTTTTAATTATGTTGTTTTATTTATTTTTTTAATTTATTTTTATTATTATTTTAAATTAATATTTTGTATATAAATTATTTTTTTAATATAATTTAAATAATTTAATTTTTATATAATTTATATACTCTTAAATTGTTTTTTTATTAAAAAATGGATTTTTTTTAATTTAAATCTATAGGAATAATTTTACTAATTTTACTATGAGTATTAGTTTTATTTTTTTTTTGATTTAATAATGCAGTTGAGTCATTAAAATCATCATTTAATTGTTCTATTTCATCATTAAGTAATTTAATTTCATCAACAACAGTATTATTATTATTTTTTAAATTTTCTGGTAAATCATTTAAAATATTTTCATAACTTTTAATATAATGAATATTTTCACTTTTTAATTCTCCTTCAATATCAACATATAATTTAGTTTTATTATCAATTTCTTTTAAAATTTTCATATTTTCATTTTGGAAAATAAATATTTGATCATTTACTTCTTTTATTTTTTCATTAAGTACATTTTTTTCATTTTTTAATTTTTCAATATTATTAAATATTTCAGTAAGATATTCAAATTTCATTTTATTAATATTAAATTTTTTTTCATTTTCTAATTTTGAAATTTTTAATTGAACAGGTGAAATTTCAGCTTCTAAACTTTTATTTTCTAATTCTAAAATTTCAATTTTTTCTTCATTATTTTCTAAACTTATTTTTAAATTATTAATTTCATTATTATAACATTCAATTTGTTCTTTTTGTACAACTGCAATATTAATAAAATTTTCCATTATTGCAATATTTTCATTTAAAAAATCACTCATTTCATCATATTTCTTATTAAATATATCAATTCTTTCTAAAATATCTTTTAATTCTTCACTTTCTTTTTTTGTTTTTATTTCTTTTTCTTTAATTAATTCTTCTTTTTCATAAATTTCTTTATATTTTTCACCATATTTATCAATTAATTTAACTGATGAAGTATATTCATTTATTTTATTATTTAAAATTATTGTTTGTTGCATTTTTTCATTTAAAGCAACTCTTAATTGTTCACATTCAATTAATAATTTATCTTGTTGTGAATTTGCTTCTTGTAATTTATTATTTAATTCTAATTTTAATTTATTTTTTGTTTCTTCTGTTTTATTACTTGATGATGTTAATTCTTCTAATTCTTTTTTTAATTGCTCTATTTCTGATAATGCATTATTCTTTGATGAATCTATTAAATTATTATAAATTGGTAAAGTTTTTGTCTTTAATAAACTAAAATTTTCTAGAGTTGAATCTATTGAATTTTTCTTTTCTTTTAACAAAGTGATTTGATCTGTTTCTTTATTAAACATTATTTCTTCATTTTCTTTTTTTTTTTGAATTAATTCTTCTTTATTTTTTTTTAATTTTGAAATTTTATTTATTATATTTTTTAAATCACTTTTTTTTTCCTCAAATATTTTTTTTTCTGAATTTTCTAATAAAGATAATATATTTTTTTGATTATCAATTTGAGACATAATATCATTATCAATTGTATTAATTTGATTTTTTAATTCAAAATTATTTTTTCTAATTTGATGAATTTCTTCAATTAAATCTTTTAATCTTTTATAATTTAAATTAATAAATCTATTTAACTTACCTAATTCTCTAAAATAAATTCCTTTCGAATTAAAATCATTTAAAAGTTCATTTTCAATTGATTCAAAAGTCATTTCATCACTTACTTTAATTTCATAATTATTATTAACTTTTGGAACTTCATCTTCTTGAGGTGGAGTTATTGAAATTTTAAATTCATTCATTTTATTTTTAATGATTTATTTACAAAATATTAAAAATTTTTAAAGTTTAAAATTAATTAATTTATATGGGTGCATGTTGCACAAGAAATAATTTTGCAAAAGATTATTCTTCAATTTTTTTTTCTAATAATGATAATGATTTCTTAAATGAAGAAAAAGAATGGATTTTAAATTTAGAATCAATTGAGTTTGATTCTAATGAATTTAGTGATAATATACAAAGTTTAATTTTTTATATTGATGAAAATTTTAAAACAAAATCATATAAAATTTCATTTGTTGAAATTTATAATATTACTTTATTATATCAAGAAAATTATACTACTTGTAAATATTTATTATATGATTTAAGACCCTTTGCATTACAAAAAGAAAATTATTTAAAAAAAATAAAAAGAATTAATTATACTAATGATGAGATTAATAATTTATCAATTGATAGGAAAAATAATTTTAAAAGATTTTTAAATAATCATATTGTTATAATTATTTTTCCTTCTGATACTTTTGAAAATGATGAAAAAAAAGAGCATTTAAATATTATTTCAAATTTACTTAATTTAGGAATTGATATAACAATTAATGTTTTAAATACAAGTCTTAAAGAAAATACTCTTTCTCCTTATACTCAAAAATTATATGATTTTTTAGATAATATACAATATTACTTATTACCTTATGTTTTATTGTCATTTTCACATATTTTAAATTTAAAAATTGAAGGTTATATATTTCTACAATTTGATTCTAATTCTTTTACTTTTGAAAATTTTTGCAAAGAAAATGAAAATAAAAATAATATAATATATAAATTTATAGATGATTTTAATATTTCAACAATTATAAATATTGATAATGAGGAAAGGTATAAAAATAATAGTAAACATTTTGAGAAAAAAAATAAAGTATATAAAGAATATTTTATTGGATGGAATGAATATGAAAATAATAATATAAATATTAATATGATTGGAATATGGATTAAAAAAGAAATTAAAAATGGACATTCTATTGTTTTTAATATTCAGAATTATAAAGAAAATAATCATAATTGGATTTTAATGATTTTATTACTCTTAATTTTCGGAATTCCAGTTAAAATTTCTCAATTAATTTATTATTTAAATGAAAAAACAATATTTGTTAATAATTTTAAATCAATAATTGAAGAAAATCAAAATAAATTAAAAGAAATATTAAAAATATATGATATTAATTTCTAAATGTTAAACGAAAAAAATAAATAATTTTAGATAGTTATACAATTTTATATATTTAAATGAAAGTTATAATCAAATAAAATATTATTAAAAATTTAAAATAATATAATGAAAAATAAATACTATTGATAAATATTTTCAAAAATATTAAATTTAAAACAAAAAACTATAAAATAACAATCAAAAAATTTAAAAAAATTTTAATATTTATAAACTTTTAATATCCTTATAATATTATTTAATAATTTTCCCATAATCTTTATTAATATTATTTAATTAAAACTATATATTCCTATAAATTTATATAAATATAAAAAAAAAATATACATAAATAACAAAATTAGATAAAAAACAAATTTTAATTTTAATCAATAGGACTTGAATACATTTCAAAAGCACTTTTTCTCCTAGAAAATTTTTCATCTTCATGATAAAATTTTTTAAACCAATTATGTTCAATAGCTTCTTTAATATTAAATCTATCTTTAGGATTTTTTCTAATCATTCCTTTAATAAAATCAATAGCTTCACTAGAAATATTTTTCCAAACTTTACTTTTAAAAGTAGGTTCTTCATAAATAGTTAATCTAGCAATTTCTTTTTCAGAATCTTTATGATTAAAAGGTAATTGTCCACATAATAATAAATAAGTAATAACACCAATAGAAAATAAATCAGCTTGTTTATTATAATTTTCACCTTTAATAACTTCAGGAGCACAATAAGATAAAGTTCCATAGGGTTCATTACAAGTTTCATCAGGTCCTAAAATTTTACTTAATCCAAAATCTAAAATTCTAATATCTGCTTTTGATGAATTATCAGTCATTAAAATATTTTCTGGTTTTAAATCTCTATGAATTATTCCATATGAATGAATATAATATAAAGCTCTACATAATTTAAATATTATTTCACATGCTTTTTTCTCTGATAATTTAAATTTACTTTTTTCTATATATGAAAATAAATCACTTCCTGAACAATATTCCATTATTATATAAAAATATTCTGAATTTTCAAAAGTTTCATATAATTTTATTATATTTGGATGTTGACATATTTTTAATATTTCTATTTCTGTTCTTACTAAATCTAAATCATTTAAATCCATATTTTTCTTACATAAAATTTTCAATGCAAATTTTTTTCCTGTTGTTTTATTTGTACATAATTTAATTACTCCAAATTTTCCACTTCCTATTTCATTTCCAATTATATAATCTTTTGTTAAATTCGTTGAACCTGTTGATATACTTAAACTATCAAACCATAATTTATAAGAATTTTTATCATCTGTGTAATATTCAAATTTTTTATTTGGGAAATTTAATGAAAAACCAAAATAAGTTTTATCTTTTTTAATTAAATTTGGTATTTTTTCAATGAAAACTCCACTTAAATTAAATAATCCTTTATGTAAAGAATCATCTTTATTTTTAAAATAATATAAATCATTATGTATTAATTTAAACCATAATTTTTTTAATTCATCATCTTTAATTTTATATAAGTATCCTTCATATTTTATTATTTCTTCATCTTCTGAATAATCTGATTCTTCAAAATCTATTATTTTATCATCCTCATTTTTTTCCATATTTTCTTTAGTTTCATTCTTATTTGACGGTAATTTATCATTTTCTTTTTTATTATTTTCATTTTTTTTCTTATTTAATTTATTTGTTTTTAAATTTGATTTTTTATTAGGATTTTTTGTTGATTGTTTTTCATTATTTTTTTTCATTATAACTGCAGGAGTAATTTTAATATCATTTTTAATAAAAGAAACTTTCTTTTTCTTTTCTTTATTATCTTCTATTTTTTTTAAATTTTGATATTTTTTTCTACTAACTTGAATAATATTATCATCATCACTATCAATATCCATTTCTTTTAAAAATCCAATAACATTTTTATTATTTTCTTTAACAGTTTTTATTTTTTTTCCACCTCTATAAATTAAAGTTTTATTAATTTGCTCATCAAAAAGACTTTTTTTTCTATTTGGAGACCTTAAATTAGTTAAACAAGAACTAAAAGTTGAATTTCTTCTTGGTCTTTTTACATATTTAGGTGGTGAAGAAATATTATCATAATTATGACTAGTAATTTTTCTTTGTTTTTCATATTCAATTAATCCAATTTTAGAAAAAGGTTTTTTATCATATAAAAAAAGTAAAATTAAAAAAAAAATATCACTATTAACATGTTCAATAACTTCAACAAAATTAAAATAATTCATAGAACTTTTATCACAACCATTATTATTAAAACACTTATCTAAAATTTCATCTAATTCCTTTTGTGATTTTACTCTTTCATTATAATTAAATTCTTTACTTGATTCTTCTATTTCTTCAATATTTAATGTTATATAAGATAAAACAATTCTAATATCTTCTTTAGAAATTTCACCGTTATTATTAAAATCATAGAATTTAAAAATAATTTTTGATATTTCATCAAAAGAAGAACAAAATAAATTTTTCATATTATTTGTAAATTCTTCTAAGTCAATATAACCAGAGGAACTATTATCAAAAACATGATATAATCTATCTCCAATTATTCCTGGTAATTTGTAATATGAATTAAATGTTGTTTTGTCTATTCCTTTTGAAGGATCTTTACCTCTTTTTACTAAATCAAAATATACTTCTTTTAAATATGATGTAAATGCTTTTATATTTGTTATTTTGAAATTTTGAATTAATTTTTCTGCATCTATTAAATTTTCTTTTTCCATCTTTTAATTTTTTATTTTATAATTTATTTAGTTTAATATTATATATATTTTTTATAAGTATTTTTATTTTATAAAAAGCTTTTTTTTCAGTATTATTTTTTTTAATTATTTTTTTGTTTAAAAAATTTTAAATATAATGTCATATATATCTAGTTTAAATAAAAAGAATTTTCAATTAAAGAAATTTCATTTATTTCTCCAATTACGTATTCAAAATTAAATAATATTTCTTCATTTTTTTTTAAAGAATTCATTAATTTAAAAATAATTGAAAAAATAGAAATAAAAATAATATCAGTTGCTAATTTATATTAATTATTTTAGTTAAATAAAACATGAAAAATAATTATTTCCTTCAACAAAAGAAAATTTTTGATTTAGAAGCAATTTTTCAAGATTTAAATCAAGAAAATAAATATAAAAAACATAAACTAGATTTTCTAACAAATTTATTTGAAAATTCAATAAAAATAATTAAAATTTATATTCAAAAAATTGAATATAATGGAAATAATGATAAAAATGATTCTATAAATTCAATTTATAAAAATTTATTAAATTCATTAAATATTCAAGCAGAAAAACAAAAAGAAGATTCACATTTATTATTAATTGTTATAAATAGTATTAAACTTAAATTAATAGAAATAAATAATGATTATCTTATTAATCCTTCAATAGTAGAAAAAGAAAATTTACAAATTTCAAAATTTATTTTATTAAATCAAATAATTGAAAAAGATTCAATAATAGAAAAAATGAAAAAAATAAATGAAAAACTTAAAGAATCAAGTTTTTTTCGAGAACATTCAAGAGAAATTTATTTAGATAATCCTTTAGAATTAAAATCTAATAATTTTTTTTTTGAAAATGAAGATGATTCAACTTTTGTAAAAAAACACTCTCATAAAAGAAGTAATTCTGGATTTGATTTAAAAAAAATAAATTCAAAAATTGCAAAAATAGAAAATTTAAACATTAAAAATATAAAAAATGCAATAAAAATGTTGGAAAAAGAAATAAAACAAAAACAAGATACAAAATTTCATTCTGAAATTCAAAATGGTTATATATCAATAATTCGTAATGAAAGATTTAATATAAATTATAAAATAACAATAAAAAACTTTGATTCAGATTTTTCTGAATGTTCTTCATCAAGTAGTAATTTTAGTATTCAAGATTATTTTCCAGGTAATGAATTCTGTTCATTTAATAAATATATTAAATCAGAAGAATATAATAAAATATTACAAAATGAAAGTGACAATAATTCACAATTTTCTTTTGGTGATGACGATGAATTATCTAATTTAAAGAAAAAATTATCAAAAATTAAAAAAGATAATTGTAATTATAAAATAATGATACATAAATTAAAAAGATTAATTAAAAAAATGAAATCTCATGCTAAAAAATTAAAAAATATTATTAGGTTTTCACAAAATAAATATATAAAGAAAAATTTATTGAAATCAGATAATAATTAATATATAATTTTATACTGTATATTAGATTATTGAAAATAGAATTTCTGATATTAAAATAATTTTATATAAAATATATTTCATAATCAACAAATTGTTTTAATTTTAAATTAAAATTTCTGAACTATTAAATAATTTTTTATCCTTATTTCATTTGATTCACAAACTATAAATAAAACATTTAAATATTTATAATTATTATTCTAAAAAAATAATAATTATAAATTAATTGAATAATATTATAATAGTTGTTCAAATTTTTAGAAAAAACATAAATTAATAAATCAATAATAAAAAAAATGACTGATAAAATTAACATAATAATTCCATTAGAAGGAGGAAGAAAATGGCAAAAAGAATTTAATCCAGAAGAAAAAATAGAAAAAGTAGCAGAAGTATTTAAACAAGAAAACAATATGGAATTTCCAGAACAATATATAATGAATTTAAAATTCCAAAATAGACAAATTAACATGAATGATCCAGTAAAAACTTTAGTTTCAAATAATAAACAAAATTTAATATTTGATATTAATTTAGAACAAAATGGTTTAAATTTAAAAAATAATAAAATAATAAATTTTGAATTATTAGGAAAACCAATTGCAAATCCATTTCAAATTCATGTATACGACAAAAAAGAAAAAAAAATTAGATTAATTTATTTAGATAAAGAAGAAATTAAAAATTCTCAAATTGGAAATTATAATAATGAATCTGCTTATTGTAATGGAAATAATCATTTATATATTTCAGGAGGAGAAAATAAACAAAGTGTAATTTTAAATAATTTTTGGGATATTGATTTAAAAAATGAAACGATAGAAAAAATTCCTAATTTAATTGAACCAAAAAAAAATCATAGTATGATTTATATAATTAGTAAAATTATTTTTATTGTTGGTGGAAATACTAAAAAAACTTTTTATTATGATATTGAAAATAAAGAAATGAATAATTGGTCAAATTTAAATATTGAAAGAACTGAACCTGCTTTAATTCAATTTAATGATTATTTATATTGTTTTGAAAATTTTAAAAGAGGAGATAATGAAATTACTTTTGAAAAAACAAATTTAAAAGAAAATCCAAAATGGGAAATTATTAAACCAATAATTGAAGAAAATAATTTTAATCAAAAATTTTTTGGTGCAAGTAAATATGATAATGAAAATATTATATTTTTTGGAGGTTATATTTTTAAAGATAATCAAAATGATAAATTAATGAATTTTAAATATAATATAACAAATAATACTGTTTCTAAAAGTGATATTCCATTTATTGAAATGAATTTATCTGAAAAAAATTGTTATAAAATTGATACTAAAAAAGATTTAATAATACCAGAATATAGAAAAGAAGAACCAGAAATAATAATTTTAAATAAGAAAAGTAATAAAATAAATAAAGTAGCATATGAATTTATTTCATATGGAAATAAAAAGAAGAAAAAGTCATTATTATTAAGAAATGTAATAAAAAATCAAATAAATTATTATAATTACAATATGCCAATTTTTGATAATAATGGTATTGAAAAAATACCTAAAAGTCAAAAATTTACTTTTGATGCAGAAAAGGAAAAAGAAGAAGAGGAAGAAGAAGATACACAAAATGTTTCATTACATAAAAATAATAAAAGAAATTTATTTCAAAGTAGAAATAATTCAAATATTCATACAAGATTTAATTCAGATGAAATTGGAAATAAAAAAGAAAATACAGATAATTCAAATATAATTTCTGTTTCTAAAAGTCCAATGAGAAGTAAAATTTATACTGAAACTACTTTTAGTGGAAATTTACTTAGAAATTCAGTTATAAAAAATAATACTGAAGGTAATATTAAATATTCAGAAATTCCTAAAATTAAAAAAAAAGTTAGACCTATTAAGTCTGAACAAGTTAAAAATTCTGGTGATTTTGATAAAAATAAAATTTTAGGTTTAAAATCACAATCAGTTAATATTGGTATTGGAGGAAAAAAAGATGTTTTTTAATTATTTTTTAATTTATTATACTTTTTTTTTGCTAATTTGTTTTTTTGAATTTTAAAGTTAAAATATTTCAATTATTTATAATTATAAACTTAACATTTTTTATTTTTATCTGAATCTGAATAAATATTTTATAAAAGTAATGGATAAAATATTTAATTTAAATATTTCATATTTTTCCTTTATTTAAATTAAAAAGAATAAATAAGTTTATAAAAAGAAATAAATAAATTATTAATTTAAAAACTCATATACTTAATAATATTATTAAACATATATTTAATTAATTTTAATAATTTAATGATAAATGATTCAATTTAATTATCTAATTAATTTAAAAAATTACATCAAAATTATGAAAACTTATTTATTAAAGAAACTTTTTCATGAATATTTTTTTGAATATATCTGTGAATTATCAAATAAAATTTAACTATTTTATTTATTAATTATTTGTTTTAAAAAAAATTAGCTTAACTAATTATTATGGATGAAATTTATAATCAAATTATAAAAATGCATGGATTAACAGCAAATAGAATAATAGGAAAAGGCGGATATGGAATTGTATATTCAGTTAAAAATGAAAAGACTGAATTAGCAATGAAATTTATTCCATTAATAAATAATAAAAATCACCCTAAATTCCAAAAAACAATTCATTCAATAGAACAAGAATTCAGTTGGGCCAAAAATATAAGAAGTAATTGTTGTATTAAAACATTGAGTATTTATAAAGATGTAATAAAAAAATATATAGTTTACTCAATGTTAATGGAAAAATCACAATTTAATGATTTAAAATATTTTATATTTTATTTTTATCATGGAAATATGCTAAAATTAAATAATAACATTTCATATTTTCCTAGATTAAAATATATGAATTTACTGACAATTAAATTTTTTACACATCAAATTCTTCAATCTTTAGTATTTTTTAAAGAACATTATTTAATTCATTGTGATATTAAAGCAGAAAATTTACTTTTATGTAATAGATTTATTCTTAAATTATGTGATTTTTCATTAATGAAATTAATTATAAACAATAGTGATTTACTTTTAACTAATTCAACTTGGAATATAAAAGGAATAGAATATTATAATAAACATAAAATAGTTAATAATAAAGATGTTTATAAAGTAGATATATTTTGTGCTGGATTAGTTATTTATTTGTTAATGTATAATAAACATATTATTAGTAAAGATTGTAAAATTATTTTACAAAATGAAGAAATAGATTATGAAACTAAGATTCATCTTATTAAAGAAAAAATTCAAATTGCTCAAAATGAAATTTCCAATGATGATTTGATTAAAGATAATGATTTTAAGCAATTAATAATATCAATGATTGAACCAAATATATCTGATAGATCTAATATTGAAAATTTATTAATGAACAAATCTATGAATAATGATAATGAAATAATAAAAAAAATATATTATATTAATGAATGTGAAGAAATAAAATTATTTGTTGAATTTCAAAAATTTAAAATAAATACAATTAAAAAGAAAAGAAGTAAATTTAAATATAGAAAAGTAAAATAAATCATTTTAATAATTAAGAAATGACAAAAAATCAAATTTGATAAGAATTTTTTTTGTAAATAATATTTTATATATATTCAAATTAAATGTAATTGAAAATGAAAATATCAACTTTCGATAATTTTTATAAAAAATTAAAACATATATTTATATTAATTAAAAAAAATAAATTAACTATATTTTAAAAATTATTATTTTATCATATAATTGTTAAAAAAAAATATATATAATAATTATTCTATATTTTCAACAATAATAACTTTTGTATTTTCATTTTTTTCTTTTTGGTTATTTAAATATTTATTGTCAATTTGATATTTAGTTTTAATTATTTGTTGACTGTTACTTTTAACTAAACTTTGAATATCAATTGGTTTTTTATATTCAATATATTTGTTTTTTTTTTTATTTATTAAATCATGATAAAAATTAAGATATTCTTTATATGGATCATTTTTATTTTTAACTTTAATTTTTTGTCCAATAACTCTATAATTAAAATCAACATTTTTTTCTTCAGCCGTATTTTTTAAATTAAATTGTAATTTTTCATTCATTTCTTTTTCTAAATAATTTTCTTTTGTTTTTTTACTTTCAAGATAGTCTTTTTCTACTAGACTTTCATATATCTTTTTTTCAGCTTCTTCAATTTCCATTTTCTCATTAAATTCAATTAACTTTTTTTCTAAATATTTTTTATTAAAAAAGCTTTTATTTAAAAATTTATTAAATTGTTCAATTCTTTCATTTGTTATTCCATCTCTTTTAGAATATAAATCAATATAAAATTGTGGTTTTCTTTGAAGATTTTGAATTTGTTTTAAATAAGTTTGAGTGTTATCATAAATTTCTTTTTCTTTCTCTTTTTCTAATTTTATTTTTTCATCTTCAATTTCCCATTCTTTCTTTTTTTTTTCATAAACTTTATTAAAATCTAAATAAAGAGTATATTGGTCCTTTCTATGTAAATCATTTAAAATATGTTTATCTTCTTTTACTTCTTTTTTATTTGATGAAATCTTTTTTGATTTTGATGATTTTAAATTTGGTAAATTAATTTTAGAAAGTAAATTTTCCATATTATTCCATTTCTTATCAAAATTTTCACCTATAAATTTTACTTTTTCAGCTTCATTTTTAAGTAAATTTTTAGTATTTTTATAATTAGAAAAATCAGTTGATGAATTTAAATTATTATTCATTGAATTATTATAATTATTTTCTATTGAAAAAATACTTGTTGTTGTTGATGAAGGAGTTAAAACTTTATTTGATTTTGGTTTTATTTTTACTTTTAATAATTCATTATTTGGAAGTATCGTTTGCTTATTATAGGTTTTATTTAAAGAATCTGAATTTGATTTATTATTTATATTGTTTAAAACTTTTTGATATAATTTTGATGCACTTTTTCCTCTTTTTGTATATTTCATTAGTTTTCTTATATCAATTGTACATTCTTTTTCTTTTGTATGATAATTTGATAATTTTTTTTCTTTATATGATAATAAATTTATACGATCTTTTGAAAATGAAAAATTTTGTTTTTTCAAAATATTTATTTTATTATCACTTAAATTAATTTTGTGTAAATAAGTTTTATAATCATTAATACTTTTATTTAATTGTTTAACATCTTCATTAACTATTGTGTCTAATAAATTTTTTTGAGATAATTTTAAATTATCTTTTAAATTTTTAAAATCTAATACGTCATTATTTATTTTATTTTTATCTATTTGACTATTTATTTCATCAATATTATTAATTTTACTATTATGATCCTTTCTTTCTGATACTCTTTTTTGTTTTATTTTCATTTCTAATTTATCTCTTAATTTTCTTTCATTATTAGTTAAATCTTTTGAATTAGAAATAATTTCATTCCTTATTTTTTGTATTTCAATAATATTTTTCTTATTTAAGTTCTTAAATAATTTTTTATTTTCATTATCAACATCATTACTTTTGAAATATATATCATTTAATATATTATTTGATAATTGAAAATATTTTGGTTTTTGTTTTAATAAAAAAGATTCTAAGCTATTTCCATTTTTAACACCTTTATATCTTGATTGGCTTAATTCAATAAATTTATTAAACTTTTTTCTTGTATTTTCATTTAATTCAGAGAATATTGAGTCAATTTTTATTCTATCTTTAAATCGATCTGTATATAAAGAAAATTTTTCAAATAAATTTAATATTAATTCATTTGGACTTGGTTCTTTTAATGTCATTTTTGTCATTTTTATTATTTAATTATTGAATTATTAAAATTTGAAATTTGTATGTTATTATTTTAATTTAAATATATTATTTTTTTATTTAATATTATTTTTATTTTAATTTTTTATTTAAAATTAATTAAAATCCTTTTATTTCATATAAAATGACAGATGAAATTAATGATAATTCTGAAATGAAAAAAATTGATAATTTTAATTTTAATGAAAATATTTTCAATACAGAATCAACAATAGGAAAGAAGAAAAAAAATAAATTAAAAAAAAATAAAGGAATGGATTTTATGGATTATGCAAAAGATAAAGGAATTGAAATTAATTTACAATATGAAGAACCAAAACAATTAGAAATACCAAAACCAGAAAATAATTTTAAAAAAGATTTTATAAAACCAAAATTTGAAAATAATCAAAGGAAAACATTTGATAAAACAAAAGAAAAAGAGAAAGAAAAGGAAAAAGAAAAAGAAAATAATGAAGAAAAAGTTAAAATAGAAGAAAAAAAAGATAGTGAATATAAAAATGATTATTATAGAGAAAAAAGAAATTGGAAAGATAATTATAATAAAGATTATGAATTTTATGATAATGATTATGGTACAAATAAACAAAATGATTACTATAATAATAATAGAAGACATTTTAATAATTATAAAGACTATGAATATGATGATAATTATAATAATTACGATAATTATGATAATTATAATTATGATAATAATGATAATTATAATAGAAATTATAGAAGAGGTTTTAACAATTATTATGATAATTATGACAATTATGATAATTATGATAACTATCATAATTATGAAAAATATGATAATTATGAAAAATATGACAATTATGAAAAATATGACAATTATGACAAATATGATAATTATGACAAATATGAAAAATATGATTATAAAAATAATTATTATAGGAATAATCATTATAATAATTATGGATATGATAATAGAAATAAAAATTATTCTTATGGTTATGATAATAGAAGAAATAATAATATTGCAGTTGAACTTCCTGATCCAACTGAAAATAATTCTAATAATAATGAAAATAAAAATAAAAATTCAAATTCAAATATTAATAATGATAGTAATAATAAAAACAAAATTGAAAACAATCAAAATAATCAAAAAAATCAAGATCAAAAACAAAAAAAACAAAATGAAAATAAAAATATCCAAAATCCAATAACTCAAAAAGTAATTCTTCCAGGAAATAATAAATTTGATAAATCAACACCAAAACCAATTTATCAAAATCCATATTTAGCAACTCAAATAATGAATAATTATCAAGCTCAATTATTAAGAATGAATTATTTAGCAAATGCACAATTAAATATAAATCCATATATTCCATATTATAATTTTCCATATAGAGATGAAGATATATTATCTCTTGTTGAAAGTTATTTTTCAAAAAAAAATTTAAATAAAAATTTAGATATGAGACTACAAATAATAAATGATGAAGGATTGATTCCAATTGAATATATTATTAATATAAATTTAGAGAAAATAAATGGAATTAAAATAACTCAAGAAAAATTATGTAATTTAATAGAAAAAATTGGAAGTGATATTGTTGGAATAAAAACTTTAGATTATAAAATATATTTATATCCTAAAAATTATGATAGTTTTAAAAATACTTTAGTTTCAATTGAAGAATTGCAAAAAATTAAAGATGAACAAATTAAAAAACAACAATTATTTATGCAACAACAAATGATGATTCAACAATCTCAAATGCAAGTTCCTTTTATGGGAAATATGATTCATCCTATGAATATGAATATGGGAATGTATTATGGTCCTTTTTTATGGAATCCTCAAAATATGAATTTTAATCAAAATCAAACTCAAACTCAAAATCAAAATCAAAATCTTAAAAGTAATGAAAAAAAAAGTGAGAATGAGTAATTTTGTTTTTTTTTTTAGTTTTTTTTATTAAGTTTATTTTTTATTTGTTTCTTAATTCTTTTTTATATATATTGAAGTATTAATAACAATTTGGAATTAAATAATTAAATTTTTTTTTAAATTTATAGTAAAACATAAATAAAAAAAATATTAAATATGTATTTTATTCTTTTTAATAATTTCTTTATTGAATTTACTATTAATTTAAAATAAAATAAATCTTTATTATATTCTAATAAACTCCTTATACTTTGATTAAGTTTTTTATTTTTAATTTCAAAATATTTTAAGCCAATAAAAATGTAAAAACAAAACTTATTTAATTCAATCCATCTGTTATAATAAAATATTTTTATTTTTAAAAAAATATATATAACATTTAAATTTATAATTTTGGTTTTCTTATCCTTATGAAATTTTAAAACAAAAATATTTAATGATAATAATATATATTATTTATAATAAACAAAAAATAAAATATAAAAAACATTTTAAAAAAAAATAAAACAATGTCAGAATCTCTAATAAATCAATTAGTAAAATTAATTTTAGAAAAAAATGAATCAGAGATAACAAAATTCCTAGAATTATATCAAAAATTCGATTTATTTTCTCCAATAGATAAAGAAAACAACAACATATTACATAGAATAACATTTCAAAACTCGACTTCAATATTTAATATATTTGAAAAACATTTAATATCAACACAAAACGAAAACGAGTTAAAATTATTAATAAATAAGCAAAACTCAAAAGGTTTAACTCCTTTACATTATGCATGTTACAAAGGGAATATTATGATAATAAAAAAATTAATAAATTTAGGAGCAAATATTAAATTAACAAATAATAAAGGTTTAAATATTCTTCATTTAGCATCTCAAAGTAATCAAGTAAACGTTTTAGCATATTTTATAGAAAAATATAATTTTGATCCAATGTCAACTGATCAAGCAAAATCAACTCCTTTACATTGGGCTTGTTATTTTGGATGTGAAAATTGTGTTGATTATTTATTAAGTTTTAAAGAAGTTAATATTAATTATTGTGATAATGAAGGAAAAACTCCTTTACATATTGCAATTTTAAGTGAAAATGTTAATTTAATTAAGAAATTAATTAGATATGGTGCTAATAAAAATATTAGAGATAATAATAATAATACTCCTTTAGAACTTGCTGAATTAAAAAAAAAAAAAATTTCTGTTTCTATTTTGAAGAAAGGAAAAAAAATTTGTAAATTTATTATTATTAAACCTCCTGTAGAGAAAATTGAAAAAAGTTATTTTAATGTTATTATTTTTTTCATACTTTATTTATTATCTATTTTTGTAAATGTGACTTTTTTGTTTGTTTTGATTAATAATAAAAGTCTATTTTTTATTTATACTATAGGAAATTTATTAAATTTCATTATTTATATTATTTTAATCTATATTAATCCTGGAATTGATAAAAAAAAAAATTTAAATTTAATAGGAAATAAAAAATTTTTTTTAGATATTATTGAAAAAGGAGGAGATGTTAAAAATTATTGTCCAAGATGTTTTGTAAAGAAAAATAAATATTCAAGACATTGTTTTATTTGTGATAGATGTGTAAATGATTTTGATCATCATTGTTATTGGATTAATAATTGTGTTGGAGGAAAAAATTATAATTGTTTTTTTTGTTTTATTATACTTAATATATTAATTCTTTCATATAATCTTTATTTAGATTTTTCAATTTTTTTTATGAAAAATTATGAAATTGATTGTAATTCAAATATTTTTTTATATTGTAGTTCTATTAAAAATAAAAATTTATATAATGAGTTAATATTTAAAATTATTTCTATTGTTAATTTTTGCATTTGTTTTTTTTTTGATATTTTATTGTTTGCTTTATTCGGTTTACAAATAAGGAATTATTTTTTTAATAAAAAAATAAAAAATAAATTAATTGATGAAGATAATGATGAAAAAATTGATATGTTAACTAATGGGAATAAAAATAATAGTTAGGGAATTTTTTAATTTATAAAAATACTTATTTTTTTCATAACATTATAATATTTAAATCTAAATTATTATTAAATTTTTTTTTTAAAGATAATTATCCATAAATAAAAGTGAAAAATGGATTTAGATTTTTTTCAGAATAATTTTAATAAATTAAAAAAAAAAGATGAGAAAATTAATTATATTTATGAACCAAGATTTAATAAAAAAGAAAAAATATGGAAAAGACATTTCTTTTACAAAGAATTAAAAAAAGATTTTTCAGATGAAGTTTCTTCTTTTGGTTTTTCACCTTTTATTAGAGATTTTTTTCATAATCAAAGAAAAGATAAAAACATTATGAAATTTAAAAAAGATAATTTTGAATATGGATTATTAAATTATGTTCAAAGAAAATATAAAGATAATTCTAATAAATCAGTTAATAATTATTTTGAAAATGAAATTTCTAGAATATCTTCTAATTATAATGATTTAGAAACATATTCATTTTTAGGAAAAGTTTTTTCCAAAATTAAAAATAAAAAAAAACAAATTAGAAAAAGAAATTTTATTCTAAATAAAAATATAAAAAATAATATTGAAAATTATGATGATAGTGTTTCTATTAATTATTTAAAAGAAAAAGATAATAATTTAAATCAATCAAAAGTTATTAAAACTATATTTAATAATCCAATAAATATTAAAAGTCAAATTTTATTAAATAAAAATGCTAAAACTCCAAATTCAAATAATAAAATAAAAATAAAAGAAAAATTTATTAAACATAAAAGTAGTATAATATCACAAAATAATAATTTTTTTAATTCTCAAATACAAATTATTGATGATAAACATCATGAATTCAATGAAAAAATAAAATTAACAATGTTCAATAGATATAAAAAATTAAAGGATAAAAAATTTAAAAGAAATATTCAATTAATTAGGCCTTTAATAAAAGATGAAGATACAATTGCTTATATTTTAAATAAATCATTAAATAATAAAAATATCATTTTAAATTTAAAATCATTTCAATTAAAACATAATAAATTCAAAAATAATTTTTCCAATATTATTAAAATTGATTTTCCTAAAAGTACATCAAATAAAATAAAATTTTTAGAAAATATTGAAAATGATAATAATAGCATATTTAAAAAAGCATTAAATCAAACGAGAAAAAAGAAAAATAAATCAAAATAATTTTTTAAAAAATATAACAAGAATATATATATAATATTATAATATATTATATATTATTATAAAAACAAATACCAATCGTACTATAGTTCATTTTTTATTTTATAAAAAATTTTAATATCAAATTAATGTGAATTTATAGATAAAAACCTTATTATTTTTTTAACGAATAATTCTTAATTAATTGTCCAATAATATCAGAAATATATTTTTTTTCATATGGAATATTGTTTTTATTAGAATAATCCTGAGATTTAACATTATGTCTTCTAATTTGATGAAATTTTTTAATATAAATAGTTCTTAAATCATTTCTTTTTTCTTCAAAAAATTTCATTTTATCATTAAAATTACTTTCAGTCATATTTAATGCTCTTTCAGTTTTAGAAAGTTTATCTAAATAATTTAAATTTTTATTATTTAAATTTCTATTTAATAAACTCTTTATTTTCTTTTTATGTATTTTATTAGTTAATAATGTATGTTTAGTTTTATTATTATTTGAAAAATAAGATTCTTTTGAAGAATCTTCAGTTGTATTAACTTTAGTACTATTTGTTTTAATATTTGATAAATTATTTGCAGATAATAAAAAAATATTTTTTTTTCTCATTCTATTTTGTTTATTATTAAACAATTTTTTTTCTTCTTCTTTTTCTTGTTCTTCATAATTAATCATTTCAGCTAAACTTTTAGGAGAAAATTCTCTAATTTCTTTTAATACATTATTTTCATGGGTTTGAAAAAATTTAGGATGATTTTGAATTATTTTTATTTCACTTTTTGAAAATCTTTTTAATATAATTTCTTCTGGTTCAAAATAATCATCTTCAAATTTATTAGGTGATTTAGTTTGTTTTATTAAATCTGGATTTTTATTTGTCATTATATCTGGATATTTTTTTATATTTTTTTTAATTGGTTTATATATTTTTTCTGAATTTTGTGATTTTAATTCTTCTACTGTTTCTTTTGTCATTATTAAATTAGAATTTATTATTTTGTATAAACGACCTTTTAATAAATGATTTGCTAATCCTAATGAATTAATTGTTTGTAATTTTATTTTTTTTTTTGGAGGTGTTTTAAATTTTGGTGATTTTATTTCTTTTTTTTTATATTTGGTATTTTTTTCAATAGTGGAATTATCCATTATTGATTTAATTATATTTATTTAATTTTATTTTTATTTATTATCTTTTTTATTAATTAAAATATATATTATTATTAAAATAATTATATAATAATATTTAACAGTTATATTTATATTTATAAATCAAAACAAATGAATATATAAAAATAAATATTTAATTATTTCAAATAATATATTTATAAGTTGATAAGATAAACAAACCATTCTTTAACCTAAAAATTATTTTATCAATCATATATATATATTATATATTTAAAATTACATATTTTTTTCCTCAATACAATCCTTTTCTTTTGTTTTAAAAAGATTAAAAATATCAATTTCAAGTTCGTCTAATCCTTCATAATCATTTTCATTTTTATTTTCCTTATTATTATTAATATCATCAATGTCAAAAATAATAATTTCACTATTTGAATCACTATTACAAGAAGAAATAAATGAATTTTCATCAGGTTCAAGTTCAAAGAAAGATATATTTTCACAATTTTCATTGTCATATTTATTTTCATATTCATAATTATATTCAATTTTACATAATTTTGAATGATTACATTTATTTTTTAAAACATTATTTTTTAAAAAACTAGAATCAAGTCTTTTAATTATTGGTCCTTGATTTTTATTTAAAAAAAATTTCTTAAATGAGTAATTTTTATTTAAATGATTTTGATTCATAAAAGGAAATTTATATTCCATTAATATTTATATGTTAATAAAAAAATAAAACTATAATAATTATAAATTAAAAATCTTTTTTTTAATTATATTAAAAAAGAATAACAATATGGAAAAAATATTATTAATAAGGAGTAGTAAAAAAATAAAATTTTTACTATTAAAATGTTCATTAAATATTTTTTAAAATAAATTGAAATAATAAATTTGCAGAATATTTCATAAAATATTATGAAATAATTAGAAAAAAATCTTTATCAAAAATAAATTTTACAATTGCTCAAATAATAATTTTATTATATAAATATTTTATTAAAAGATTAGGAAATAATTAATTGTTGTTATTGTTTCTAATAAAAGAGATTTGTCTCTAAATTAATAAGTTTTAAAAAATAAATCCTATTTATCTTTAAAATGTATACAAAAAAATTAAAATTGCTAAGGAATTTATAAAAAATGTTTTCTTTATTAGGAAAGACTTTTAGTCAAAAAAATGAATTTTTTTAAATAATTCAAAAAAGATATAATCATTAAATAAAAGTATTTGTTTCTAATAAAAATTAAAAAAAATAAATATTATAAATTATATTCTTTTATTATTTAAATATTTTATATATACAAAATATATTATTAGAATTATAAAAAAGTTATCAAGTTAAAACTTGAATTTTAAAAATTACTCTATACTTCGATATTGATTTTATTATATTCTTTATTTTTATTTCCTTCATAATCAAATTTTTCCTCATTTTCAAACAATAATAAAACAAAAGCAATAATACTAAATAAAGTACCAACAACATATAGACCTCGATAATATAGAATTAATTTATCAAATTTTTTAGTATTGCTAACATAATTAATAAATAATAACATAATAGCAGAAAATAAATTAGATAAACCGTCTCCAATTCCAAAAATACCAAGAACTTCAATTGAATATTCAAGAGTGAAAATATTATATAAATAAGGAGTAAATGAAAATCTTTGTCCAACTGAAGTAACTTCACATAGTAAAGCTAAAATAAAAAGGAATTGTGGATTATCTAAAAATAAACTCATTAAAATTCCAATTAATATTCTTAATATACATAATATTCTTAATATATAAATTGATCCTATTTTATCTACTATTATTCCTACTATTGGGGCAATTATTATTTTTATTAATCCTATTGTTGATGCTATAAATCTATTAAATGATACTGAATACATTAATATACGAAAATTTTTAAAGTTAGACATTGTTAAATGAGTTACAAATGGTGATAGAAATGTATAGATTACTAACACCAAAAATTTTCTACTTTTTAATATTTTTTTCAAATTTTTTTTATAATTTTTATCTCTTTTTTTTGGGGTTTTTAATTTTATTTTTTTTTGTTTTTTTTCATTTTGTTTAATTTTTTGTCTCCCAAAATCAAAATCTGAATTTGTTGTTGAAAGTACAGAAATCATAGAACTATATTCATTAAAAATATTATTAATATTATTATTTCCATTATTTACATTATTAAATCCATTATTAATAGTATTATTCCCATTATTTACATTACTATTTTTTATATTTTCTTGAATATTATCATTAAAAATTCCTTCAATAGAATTTGATTTTTCAAAACTATCAAAATTTCCATTTTGATTTGGACATTCTCTATAAAAAAAGACACTAAAAAAAGAAGAAAAAATAAAACTAAAAATTAAAAAAAAAACAAAATTTTGATATCTCATAGAAATATATTCAGGATAAAATTGATTTTCACTTCCTTTACTAAGAGCATAATCGTCACAATTAATATATTTTTCAGAAAAATAAAAAAAAATCCCATGAAAAATAGTAGTAAAAGTACTTACACAACTTAATAAAAAACCTTTTCTATTTGGTTTAAATAAACATAAATTTTTCAAACAAATTTCTTTACAACTCCCAATTCCAATTCCTAAAAGAACAGTAAGAAAATAATAAATCCAAATGTTTTGTTGAAAATATAATAAACATAAAGAAAAAAAAATTATTATACCACCAAAAATTATTGTTTTTTTTCCTCCAAATTTTTTTTCCATAAATCCTCCGATTGGTCCTATTAATTTTGTAGTCATTAAAAAGAGAGGTGAATTTATTACTCCATAATGTATTGTTACCCAACTTTGTTTTAAATGAATATATGATGTTGTATATGCCGTAAATTTCCATAAGAGACTTATATGAGTAGTTGAAATTTTAAAAAAAATTGCTGAGATTATTGCTAACAGAAATTTGTTGTTTTTTATTTTTTCCATTTTTTTTTTTAGATTTATTCTTTTTTAATTTAAATAAAAAAAATTGTTTTTTAATTAATGAGACTTTTTAAAGTTTTTTTTTTTTTGGTTTTTTTTATTTATGAAAATTATTTTTTAGAAAATAGTATAATATTTATTTATAAATACAATAAATTTTACAATGTAATCCTTAAAACTTATAAGATAAATCAGAATTAGAAAAATCAATTAACAATATATAAGAAATGATATTATTTTAAGTTAAAGTGATCTTTAATCATAAAACTTTTATTCCGTATTCCTCAAAATAAAAAAAATAAAAAATAATTAAATTAATAAAAAATAATTAAATTAATAAAAATAATTAAATTAATAAAAAAACTATAAAAATAACATAAATACTATTTTAAATACATTAAAATAGAAAAAACTTAAATAAAAAATTAATAATAAAAAGAAAACAATAAAAATCATTCTTTTTTCTCCCCTTTACAACACTTTTTCTTTTTTTTTACAATTTTATTTTGATTAATTTTAATAGCTTCTTTTTTAATAATTTCATTTCCATGAATTTTCCAATATTCTTCGCACATTTCATCAATTAATTGATTAATACTATCAAAACTCAAAGCAGAAGTTTCTTTAAAAATAGCATTAATATCATTAGCATAGTTATAACCTTCATCTTTATTAACTTCTTCTTTCTCATATAAATCACTTTTATTTGCAGCAATTCCAATAATTGGATTAATAGAACTATTATCAATAATAGTTTTATACCAATAATTTTTCATTTCTTCAAATGATTGTTTATTTGTTATATCATATACCATAACTATCATATTTGATCCTTTTAAAAATATTGAATTTACTGATCTAAATCTTTCTTGTCCTGCTGTATCCCATATATTTAATTTCATTTTTTTTCCATTTTGTAAAGTTAATATTTTTGTTACTTGATCTGCTCCTATTGTTAATATGTATGATGATGAAAATTTTTGTTTCATATATTGATTTATTAATGAAGTTTTTCCTACTGAAGATTGACCTATGAATGATAATTTTATTTCGAAATCAAAATCTAATGACATATAGATATTTTTAAATTTTTTTTTTTATTTTTTTTTTTTTTATTTTAATATATATTTTCATTTACAACAATTTTTTTTATTTTTGTTATTTATAATGTTATTTATATTGTTTAATGGTATATTGTCTTGACTAATTAAATCTTTTGATAAAAAACTATATTCATTTAAATTAAAATCAAAACCGTATTTACTAATATATAAATTAGTTAATTGTGAAAAAAAAACTTCAATAGGTAAATAATCTTTAGCAGAAATGCAAGCAAAAATTGCATTTTCTCTTTCAGCAAATTTTCTTACTTTTTCTTCATTAACTTTTTCATTTTCATATAAATCATTTTTATTAGCAGCAATTCCTAATAATATATTTTCAGTATTATCTCTAACAATATTAATCCAAAAATTTTCTAATGCATTAAAAGATGCTTCATTTGTAATATCATAAACTAAAATAACAATATTAGAACCTTTTAAAAACATAGGAGAAAGACTTTTAAATCTTTCTTGTCCTGCAGTGTCCCAAAAATTTAGTAAAATATCTTTATTTTGAATGTTAACTACTCTTGAAAATTTATCACAACCAATTGTTGTTAAATTTGTTTCCATATACTTTTTATTTACATATTGATTTATTATTGAAGTTTTTCCTACTGATGATTCTCCTAATAATGTAATTTTTAATGATAATAAATGTTCCTCATTCATTTTTTAATTTTATTATTGATATAATTTTTAAACATTTTTATTTAAATTTTATTTTATTTATTCTTATTTTTAATAATAATAAATGAATGAAAAAGATATTATTGAAGAACATGTAATTGAAGATGAAAATGAACCTTTAATATCAAATAAAGAAAAAGATAAAGTTTTAAAAGGAAAAGCATATAAATTAATGGAAGATGAAAAAGAAGGTAAAACGTAAAAATAATTTTTTATATAATAAAAAAAATATATTTTTTTTTAGTCCTGATATGATATCTAAAGAAATATTAAACATTTATCCAAAAGGATTAAAAGAACTTTTTGAATTTCCTTCTCCAAAAGAAAATGATATTTATATTTTATCAATTTTATATTGTCCAAAAAATTTTCATCAAAAATATAAAGAATACTCAAAAGCAGTTGAAGCAGAAGGTTTATTTTATATGGGAGAAAATGAAAACGAAATTGAAAATAATAGAATTAAAGATTTTATTGAAGAACAAAATAAAAAAATAGGTATTTTAAATGTTAAAAAAGATTTACCAGAAAAACAAAAGGAAATATATAAAAAATTAGATTCTTCAAATGCAGAAATAAGTTTATTAAAAAAATCAGTTGAAAAAATGGATTTTGGTTCAGATGATATTTTTGATCTATTAATAGAAGATTATAAAAAAAGAAAAAGTATTCAATTACAAAAAGAAAATCCAGAATATTACAATGAAGCATTAGAATATTTAAAAATAATATATCCAAATGAAGAAAATTTATCATATTTTGAATTTTCCTTTGATGATTATTTATTAATATTATGTTGCATAATTAAATATTTCAATAACGTAAATTTAAGATTAGAATTAGGTGACTTAGAAAATAATGTTTTTTTAATTATTTACGCAGATGAAAAACAATATGAAAGTTTAGCACAAGATTTTGAATATTATTTGCAATTAAAACCATATGCTTTTAAATATGAACATTATAGAAGAGAATTAAATAAAATTGAATTATTATATTCAGGATCACTTTCAGGTCAACATCAAGCTTTAGATTATGATTCAAGTGATAAAGAAAAAAATGCTTATGTTAATATTGCAAATGAAGGGGCAATTCAATTTGAAAATTTACATTTCTCACAACCTTTTTTATGGCCTCCTTATTTAAAATATGATAAAAGGAAAAAAAATAAATTTAGAAGATATGAAAATAATGATTTATATCATGAATGTCCAAATATTCCTATTGATGAAGATATTTGTGATAAAAGTTCAATTTTTAGAAATATTGATAAAATTAGATTGTTAAATATGGCTTTTGATAAATGTTTAAGAATTACTTATATGAAAAAAAAAAAAGTTATTAATACTATTTTATATAAAAGAAATTTTGTAAGTTATGGAGAAAAATTATCTTTTAATCATTTAATGTCAAAATCTTTTAATATTTTTAGCTTAAAAGATTTTTTATATTTGATTAATTTAATAAGAAATTATTATGGTGAATCAATTGTTTATTATTATATTTGGTTAGAACATTATATTCAATGGTTAATGTTTCCTGGAGTTGTTGGAATTATTGTTACTTTTTTTATTTATTTTGAAAAACCTTTTAGTAATAAAGAAATAAAAGATAGTTCAATTACTCCATTAGATATTTTTTTAATGAGTTTTAGTGTTGTTATTATTATCTGGGCAACTTTATTTTTAAAAACTTGGGAAAAAAAAGAAAAAAAATATTCATTTATTTTTGGTACTGAAGATTATAAAACATCAGAACCAGATTCTGAATTATTTAATCCTGATTATAAAATTGAATTTGTATTTGGTGAAAAAATATATTTAGGTAAGACTTGGGTTCATCATTTAAAAAGAGCATTTTCATATTTAGTTTTATTAATTATGATATCATCAACTTGTGCAATAACATATCTTTTATTTTATTATAAAAAATCAAAATTAAAACCAGATTCAAAAGATAATTATTGGTATAATACATCATTAAATATGATTTATGCATCAATTAATGCAGTTCAAATTAAAATATTCAATTATGTTTATACATTTTTGGCAACAAAATTAAATCAATGGGAAAATTATAAAAAAGATTATCAAAGATTAAATGATTTAGCAATTAAAATAATAATATTTGATTTTATGAATTGTTATTCTTCTGGTTTTTATATTGGTTTTATTAAACCTGCTTTAAAAGAACAATGTGTTGGTACATGTTTACAAGAATTAGAAACTCAATTATATACAACTTACTTAATAAATTTTCTTTTAAATATTTTTGAAATTGGAACACCATTTTTAATGTATAAATTTTTTGAATATCAATATAAAAAAAATTCAAAAACAGAAATAAAAGAAATTAAAACTCATAGTATAATACATCAATTATTATGTAATGAATTATCAACAATGATTTATGAATATAATGAAATGATAATTAATTTTGGTTATGTTTGTTTATTTAGTGTAACTGCACCATTAACTCCTATTATATTATTAATTTTAGTTTGGGTTGAAAAATTAGTTGATGTTTTTAAAATGTTTTTCTTAGTTAGAGTTTCTATAATTGAAGAAACAACCGGAATTAATATTTATAATGATTTAGCAAAAAGTTTAATGATTATTGGTATGTTAACTAATGTTGGAATGTTATTATTTAGTAAAGAATTTTCTTTTTCTAAAAAAGTAGCTTATAAATTATTTGCTTTTATTTGTGTTGAAAATTTTATTTTACTTCTTATGTATTTTTTAGATTATAATTTACTTCCTTTGTGGTTTAATGAAGAACAAGAATTAAAAGAATTATACGATAAAAAATATTTTAGAAGAAGAGGAATTAATTTACCTCATAATTCTTTGTTGGAAAAAGAAAGGAAAATTAAATTAGATGTTAAAAGAAAAGAAAAAATGACTCATCTTCATTCATTAGTAGAAAATTCTTAATTATTATTTAATTTTTTTTTTATTTAAAAGGTAATTTGATTATATTTTTTTTTATTTTAATTTTGTATTATTTAAAATGGCAATTTTTGCAATAATACATTTAATTATTAGTATATGTTTAATTTTTGTTTCTCTAATAACTGTAAAATATATTTTATAGTTAATATTATAAGTTTAGTGAGATTGATGAATTGTATACTAAAGAAGAGAATGTTGAAAAAATGATTAAAAATACAAAACAATTATTTAAATTAGAAATAATATTATCAATATTTCTTTCTTTATTTTCAACTCTTTCAAAATCAAAATTAGTATTGATAATATCATTACCTACTACAATATATAATGTTTATATTTATTTTAATAAAAGTTATATTTTAGAATATGAAATTGCTTCTCCTAGAAATAATCAAAAAACTTATTATCAAGAAAGTTTAAAACATAAAATTAAATTTACTATTTATATTATAATATCAATAATTTCTGGAATAATGTTAATTATTAGATTTGTTTTTTTCATACTTGAATTTATTTTACAAAGTAAAGAACGTACAGATAAATTTTTTGAAATAATATTAAAAATAAAAGAAATTTTTAGAGGAATATAATAAAAAAATCATTTTAAATATCTAAATAAAAAAATCTTACAAAAAAACTATTTTGATATTTATTTAAAACTTAAATAAAATTTTTTAACAATAATTATTTTATTGAATGCTTTTTGAAATAAAATATTATATATTTAATTGTTTATTATATTTTAAATTTATATCTGACTATTTAAAAACACTTTATAAAATAAATATTTTATGAATATTTAATAAAAATTTGCCCATAATTTGATTTAACAATTATATTTCAAATTAAAATAAAAAATATATAATCTAAAAACCATTATTTATATTTGATGATAAATATTATATAATATATAATTAGATAATTTTTAACACATTGATTTTTTCTTCTCATTTTTTTTTCTATTTTTAATATCAAAAGTTTCATTTTTTTTGTTTTTACTAAATTTCTTTAAATACTTCATAGCTAATTCTTTAAATAATTCTTCAATAGAATCATGAATAGTAGAAGAAGTTTCTTTAAAAATTGCCCCTATACTTTGAGCATAATTAAAACCATCTTTAGCATTAACTTTTTCATCAGCAAATAAATCAGTTTTATTAGCAGCAACACCATAAATAATATCTTTTCCTAAATTAGATACTACAGTTTTATACCAATAATTTTGTAATTCTTTAAAACTTTCACTTTTTGTTATATCATATACTAAAATTACTATATTTGATTTGTTCATAAATATTTTATTTATACTTCTAAATCTTTCTTGTCCACATGTATCCCATATTGTTAATCTTATTTTTTCGTTATTTAAATTAAGTTCTTTATATAATTCTACTCCTGCTATTGTTGGAATTTCTTCTGAGTCAAATGTTTTGTATACGTATTGTTTTATTAAACAAGTTTTTCCTACTCCTGCTTCTCCTACTAAAATTACTTTACATTTATGAGACATTTTTTTTGTTTTTATTTTTATTTAATTTTTTTAATAATATTATTATATAATATTTTTTAAAATTGAGATTTTATTTTTTATTTTTGAGATTTTTTTTTTGTTTTTTATATATTATTTTTTTGAATTTAATATTAAATAATGGATATAATATATTTTTATTTAACTTTTTTCTTTATTATTATTTGTATTTTTTAGTTTATTATTTTCAATTTTATTATCTTTTGTTATTTCTGGTATTATTTCATTATCTTTATTTAATATAGAAAAAAAATTTAAATTATCATCAAAACTATAAAAAGTATTATCATCCATATTATTAATATAATTTGAATTAGAAAAAACTTCTTTGTACTTATCATCGATTTCAACTTCTTCAATACAATTTTGAATAGTTTTAATATTATCTTCATATATATCTTTATTATCATTTTTATTAACAGAATTTCTTTTTTTTAATTTCATAAAAGTAAACAATATTAAATTATTTAAATATTTATTTTCTTCATTTTTTCCACCTAATAAATAAACATGACCAATATCATTTCCATTAAAACATAAAGAATAATTTCTTTTTAATAAACTTGAATCCCAACCTTCAGAAATATTAATAATTTCCCATTGAATAAAGTATTTAGAATATATTCTTAAAATATTATCATAGATAATATTTTTTTCAGAATCAAAACCACCAAATAAATATAAATAATCACTTCTTTGATCATAACAAAGAGAACATTGATATCTTTCATTAGGTAAATTGTCAATTTCTTTCCATTGTTCAGTTCTAATTGAATATAATTCACATGATTTTTCTTTTTTTCCTCCAATTACTACTAAATTTAGTTCTTTTGTTATTATTAATGAAGGATAAAAATGATGTTGATATGAATTTATTAAAACTGTTGAATTGTTTATTTTTTTATTTAAATTTATTGATATTAAATTTGATGATATTATTTTTTCTTCTTCATTATTTCCACATAAAAATATAAAATTATTGTAATAAAATTGTGTTATTCCATTTAAATTTTTTAAAATACGAATTTGAATATTTGATTCATGATATATTTTTTTATTTAAAGAATACGATATTAATTTAAATTCTCCTTTTGAGTCATTTTCTTCTAAATCAAATATTGATTCTTGTTTTTTAAATATTATTTTGTAAATTGTGTTTTGTTTTTTTTTTGTTGCTCTATAAAGATGTTAATAAATGTTTTATATTGATATTTTTTTACATTTCTATTTTGTCGTTTGATTGACCCATTTTTATTTTTTATTTTAAAAAATTATATTATTATTAAATTATTTTTATAAAATTTGTTAAATAAAAAATGTAATTTATATATAGAAATTGCACTTTAATTTATACTTTTAGTATTAATCTTTTATTTTTTATTTAATTCTTTTTTTTCATATAAATACATTATCATATATTTACCATTTGGAAATTTCTTTTTTGAATATTCATAAATTTCTTTTATAAATAGACAAATTGTAAAACTAATTTTATCATTTTGTAATGTTTTAAAATAATTATTATCAATTATTTTTGGAAAATTTTTAAAAATCATATTTATAGTATTTAATTGAACTTTAGAAAGAGTAAAATTAGGAGAAATAATATTCAAAATACAATTTTTTAAATTATCAATTTTTAATTCTTTATAAATTTTATCAAAAAAATCTTTAATTAAATCATTATCATTAGAGGAAATTTCTTTATTTAAAATAATATATAAAATTTTAAACATATTAAATAAAATTACATCATTTTCATCATTCGAATTAAATTTATTATGTTTTTGAATAAATTTATTTTCTTGTTCTTTATTAATAAAACCAAAAAAACATTGAACACTTTTTGAAGGTTTAAATAAAATAAATTGATTATCACAATCTAAATAATTTATTTTTTTTAATGATAAATTATTTTGATAATCTCTTAAAATTTCTTCTTTAGAATACAACCTTGATTTTAAAGCAAAAATTAATCTTAATTTTATAGGAAGAACATTTGATTTTGCTAATACCATACAAAAATTATCAATCTTACTTTTTTCTAAATTTTTTTTCAAATTATTTGAAACTATACTTGGAATATCTACAATTGATAATTTTCTATTATCTATTATATATTCTTTTGATTTTGATTTTGAAAAACGATTTTTTTTTTTTCCTGAATTTTCTCTTAAATTTTCTACTGTTTTACTTATAATATCATTACTATATTTTTTATTTTTTATTAAGTTTTTATTTGATTTTAATGAAGAAGGATTTGTATAAGTTTGATTTGAAGGATTATTATAATAATGATGTGAAAAAACTTTTCTATTTATTTTTCTATTTTTTTTTATTAATAAAGGAGATGAAGGTTTTGAAAAAGAATTTTGTTCTAATTTTAATTTTGAAAAATTTTTCCCAATTTGAACTTTTTTATTAATATATAAATTTTGAATATTTATTTTTGATGGTGTTTTATTTCTTATTTGTATTGTTTTAAATGTTTGATTATTTGATATATTTTGAACATTACTTATAAAAGATTCATCATTTAAATTTTCCTGTTCGGGTTCTACTTTAATAAATAATTCTTTAACTAATATTTGTTTGTAAAATTATATAAAATATTTTACATTTATTTGTTAATGTTTCATGTTCTTTTTTAATATCTAACAATTCTTTTGTTATTAGTATCATTTTTTTATCTATAGTATTTCTTGATAATTCGAAATATTGAAGCATTTGTTTTTTAAATTCAATTAATTCATAATTTCTTTCCATTTATTTTATTATAATTAATAAATTAATTGATGTTATTTCTCATTATTTTAATTAAATTAAAAATGGAATCTCAAAATTTATTGAATAATAACTATCATAATTATCAAAATAATTCATTTAGAAATCAAGAAATTAAAAAAAGTCCTTTAAATTCAATTTTATATACAATGAATTCAACAAATAATTCTACTAAATTTTCTACTGATGAAAATAATAATAATAATTTTAATAAGATTATTTTTAATAGTAACGACAATGAACAAATTAATAATTATAATATTAATTCAAGAAATATTTTTAATTCTCTTTTTAATAATGATTCATATTTTAATAATCCAACTGAGAATTATATTAATGATTTAATGGCAAAATTTGAAATTGAAAAACAAAAATTGATAAATGAATATAATGATTATAAAAAAAATAATGAAAATGAAAAAATAAAAATGCAAGATAAAATAATTTATCTTGAAAATAAATTAAAAGATATTCAAGATAAAAATAATTTAGAGCATAAATCAAAATTAGATCAATTTAATTTTAATTTGAAAACAATAATAAGAGAAAAAGATGAAGAAATTGAAAAATTACAAAATAGAAATACCGAATTAGAGCAAAGTAATAATAAATTAATATCTGAATTATCTAAATATTTAGATTTATTAAATGAAACAAGACTAAATTTAGGAAATAAAGTCATATTTTTAGAAGGACAAAATAACCAATTTAAAAAAGAGAAAGATAGTTTAAAAGATTATTATGATAATAAATTAGAATATCATAAAAAAAATTTAGAAGATGATAAAAAAAAAATAATTAATGGGTTTCAAAAAGAAATAAAAGAATTAAAAACTAATTTTGAAAATTCAAAACAATCATTCAATAAAATAATAAATGAAAGAAATGATGATATAAAAAGATTATCAGACAATAATAAAACTGATTTAGAAAGAGTAACTAAGTTAAATACTAATTTTAAAAGTGAAATAGATAAATTAAATGAAGAAAGAATTAATTTATTAAAAGAAAATAAAGAACAAAAAATTACAATTGAGAATTTACAAAATAATTTAAACCAATTAAGCAAAGAAGCAAATAGATTAAATCAATTAAATAAAATGTTAGAAGAAAAATCTGATCAATTAAATAGGCAAAATTCAAATCTAAAAACTAATAATCAAAGATTAAATAGAATGACTTATGGTAAATTTAAAAAATTACACACTTTTCAATAATAAAATAATTTTTAAATTTGAATTATTTTTTTAGTTATTTAATTTTTAATAATATAAAAATATAAAAAATATGTTTTCTTTTTCTCAAAATATACTCACTAATGATTTTAATGATCTTTTAAAAAAAATAGACTTAAATATAAAAGAATTAAATAGCAATCAAATAGTTAATAATAATTTAATACAAGAAACAAATCAATTTATATCAACAGCATCTTTATTATTATTAAAAATGAATAATAATACAAATAATATTCCATTAAATGAAATAGAAATTAAATATACTGAATTAGAAAATAGGAAAAAAGAAATATCAAAAATAATAAATAAGTTAAATATAAATTTATTAAATAAATTAGATAATAAAAAAAATGATGAAATGGATACTTTATTAGAACATAATGACCAACCAATTGATGTTAATTATTTAATAAATTATAATGAAAATTTATTAAGTGGAACAATTAAAAATTTAAAAGATATAAATGAAAATCTAAAAGAAACTGCAGTAGACTTAAAAAATCAAGGAGATCAATTAAAAGTTTCGAGTGAAAAAATAGATATTAATTTAGAAAATATTAATGAAGGGACAAAAATATTAAATAGTATTAATTGTAATTCTATGTGTAATAAAATTTGGATGTTTGTAGTTAATATATTATTATTTATTATTATTTTGCTTTTAATTGTTTTTAAAGTAATTTCTTATTTAAAATAAAAAAGATTTTATTCATTTTATTTTTCATATTAACTAATTTGTAAATATTATGAATAGGAAAAATTATTATTTACATTTTACATTCCAATTAATATATATAGTAATTTTAATTTATATGAGACTTAGCCAATTGGAATACAACATAAAAACATTTTTTTCTTTTTTTCAATATTTAATGTGTTGTTGTTGCTATTTTTATTTGGATTAACATTAGAAATAAAGTTGTTGTTGTGCCGTTCTTCTTTTTCTTTTAAATTATTAACATCATTAGATTTTTTCTGTTCTTCATTTTTTTTTAATTTAATAGTCTTCTTTTTAACAAATTGTTCAATAATATGAAAATTATTATTATTAGTATTATTATTATTATTATTATTATTATTATTATTATTATTATTACTATTATTATTACTATTATTTTTATGAAAATTATTTAAAATATTCAAATTATTATTATGAGTATTATTATTATTTTTATTACTATTATTATTATTATTATTTGTCTCATCATTAGAAACAAAAACACTTTTATTTTTTTTTTTATCATTTTTATCTTTTTTATGTCCTTCATCAACTAAAAAAGTAGAATGTCTTTGTGGTTTTTTATATTTAGAATAATGTTTATGTGATTTTGGAGTTGATACTGGAGTTCCTATAGAGGAATGATTTTGAAAAAAATTCATATTATATTTTGATAAATCATTTTCTGAATATTTTATAAATTTATTACCTTTTGACATTAAATTTGAATCTTCTAAATAAAATTTATCATCTAAATTCTTTGCTGAAGAATTTGCTTTTATTTTAAAAAAATGATTTGGTTCTATATTTGAATTTGAATTTAATTGTGATATATCTTCTATATTTGATGGTAATTTTTCTAAATGATATTCTTTATTTAAGCATAATAAATTTTCGTTATTTTTTTGTTCTTGTTGTTCATTATGTTCCATTAATCTTTTTTTAAATTCTTTTGGATAATAATTTTTTTTTGTTGAATTTGTATATTTTTTTTGTAGATTTTTTGGACTTGAATTTTTACTTTTATTATTATTATTATTTTCATTATTATTTGATTCTCCTTTTATACTTTCAAGTAATTGTTCATAATAATTCATATTAGAATCTTCAACTGAAATATCTGAAGAATCAATAAATACTTTATTTATATCTTTTCTATCTGTTATTCCTTGAATTTTACTCTCTAATTTTTTACCTAAATTTTCTTGTAATCCATATGATATATTGAAAATATTTATATTATATTTATTATCACTTTTTTCATTCATAATTTTTTTTATTTATTTGATTTTTTTCTCTATTATTAATTTTGTTAAAATATATATTTAATATTCTATAAAAATATAAAAAAAAAATTATTTGATTTATATATTAAAATCAACACATTTAATTATATCAGATAATTTTTCGAAAACATTCCCATAACTTGTATATAATTTTCCATCTTTTTGATAAAAAAATCCTAAACCAAAATTACTAAAAAAATTCTTAGTAAACATTTCAGAAGAATTAATAACATTTCCATATTCTTTTAATAATTTTTCATATTCTTCATTTTTATCATTAATACTCCCATCAACATAATGTCCATATCTAAACTCACATTGATACTCATTATTATTTTTATCAACAAATTTAGCAAAATCATTTATTTTTCCATTTGTAAAATTAGGATATAAAAAACAACCATTTGGTAAAGTAAAAATACCTTTTATCATATTACCATCATGAAAATTACCTTCGAAAATAATATTATTAGGATAAATAATTTTTCCATTACCATTATAATAATTATTATAAAAATTACCAATATATTTACCATATTTAATAGAAGTTAAAGTACCAAAACCATTTAAAATATTTTCTTTAACTCCACCAATATATTCAAAATTATGTTCTTTATTTTTACTTATAAATATTATATTTATATTATGTCCTGTTATTGATTCATTAATATCATAAATACCATTTATTGTTATTATTGAATTAGGAAATTTAATTAAACCATCTCCTGTCATTTTATTATTTATAAAATCTGCAAAATAATTTATTCCTTTTGAATCAATATATCTTCCAAATCCATTTGCTTTATTATTACTTATTGGCCCTTCATATAAATTTCCATCTATAAAATATATTCTACCAAAAATAAATTTATTATTATTCCATATTCCATCAAATAAATAATTTTTAGTTAATGAATAATAAATTCCTTTTCCTGAAAATGAATATGTATTTGAAGAATTTTTCATCCAATCACCTTTATATATTGAACTAGTACTTTTTAATAATAAAGGTTTTATATTTTTTTCATTTTGCACATAATAATATTTACTATATATTGGATTATCTTTTATATATAAGTCGTTATCTTTATATATTTCCATTGATGAAATTATTTTTTCTGGAATATAATTTTCAAATTCTGAAATACTAATTTCATCTATTGAATTTAATTTTAAATATTTAAAAAAGTCAATGTCAAAATTTTGATTTATGAAAAATTGATGAAAATTAATTTGATTTATATCATAATAATTTCCAGTTCTTTTTGTATTTAAAATATTCAAACTTTGACTATTGTCTGTGTTTACATTTTCAAAATTTGTATAGTTTGTTATGTGTTTTTCAAATATTTTATATTTTTCTCTTTCCATATTTAATCCTGTTATTTTATCATTTATCTCTGGATTACAACAATTCAAACCACCCATTTAAAAAATATTTTTTTTTATTTTTTTTAATATTATTTTATTAAATTAAATATTTTATTTTTTTTATATCATCATTATATATTATATACATATTTAAATTTTAAAAAAAAAGAATACATTACTTGAACACAAAATTTTAATTTATTTTGTTTCTTTTTTTTTCAAAATCAATTCATAACATCATTTTGATTAGAAAGTAAATAATAAGTAGCTGAGGCATAATTAAATTCATTAGCATTTAAAATTTTTTGTATATAATCTTTCTTATAACCTAAAATTTCCATATTTTTCAAAATACTTTCATCAATAATTAAAGAACTTGAATTAGTTAAATAAGAATCATTTCTTTTAGAATTTTCATTTTGATTAATTATATTAGGACTTGGTTTCTTATTAATATTATCTTCTAATAAATCATCATCTAAATCATTAATTTCTTTTAATTTTTCTTCATTATCTTTTTTGTCACTATTTTGATTAATTAAAACACCATGATCAATTTCACCATTATTATTTAATTCATATAATCTATTTAAAACTTTAGTATTTTCATTAAATTGAATAACATTATTACAAATTTCTAAAGTTTTTTCTAATTTATTATCATAATTATTAACATTATTATTATCATCACCAATAAAAGAGGAATTAAAAGGAGCTAAAATATCACTTTTAGTACAAATATTTTTATTTTCTTTATCATTAACAGTATATAAATTTTTCATAGTAAAATTTTCAATCATTTCACTTTTATCACAATATCTATAATCAACATTTTCTTTACTTAAAAGTACAATTTCTGCTTTAGTAAATAAACTATTTTTACTTTCATCAAAATTATCATTAGAAATCATCCAAGGATGATTTAAAATACCTTCAATATCAATTCTTTTATTAGGATCAACTTCTAAAATTTTTTTAATTAAATTTCTAGCATCATTAGAAATATCTTTAATATAATTATAATTACCACTAATAATAACTTGATGTAAATCTTTAATATTATTAGCTTTAAAGGGTACATTTCCACTTAACATTGCATATAAAACAACACCAGATGACCAAATATCAACAGGAGGACCAAAATAACCATCATTATTTTGTAATATTTCAGGTGCTATATATGCAGGAGTCCCACATTGATCTTTTAATTTCTCATTTTTTTTATAATTTTTACCTACTCCAAAGTCACATATTTTAATTGTATTGTTTAAATCTATTAAAATATTATCTAATTTTATATCTCTGTGTATTATTCCTTTTGAATGTATAAATTTTATTGAATTTATTAACTGTTTAAATATTATTCTTGCTGTTTTTTCATTTAATTTTGTTCTCTTTTTTACAAATGATAATAAATCACCTCCACTTATATTTTCCATTATTATTAATATGTAATTTTCTGTTTCTATTGTTTCTAATATTCTTACTATTGAATTATGACGAAGTGTTTTCATTAAATTTATTTCATGATATATTTTATTTATTGATTCTGAATTTTTTTGTTTTGATTTATTAAATGATTTTATTGCTACTATTTTACCTGTTAAAACATGAAGAGCTAAATTTACTTTACCAAATGCACCTCTTCCTATTAAACGACCAAATTTATAAAATGAAAGTTTTGTATTTGGATATTCATGATATTTTTCATAATATTTTTTCAAGTATGATGATAGTTTCTCTGATTGTTTTAAATAATATATTCCTTCTTTTAATTGAGTATTTTTTATATTTATTTTACTTTCATTTAATGTTTCATCATCTTTAAATGTTGATATTGAAATATTTGTATTTTGATTTTCTGTTTGATTTTGGTTTAAATTATTTATTTGATTTTGTTTTGTATTATTTTCTTCTTTTTGATTATTATTATTAGTAGTATTAATATTATTGTTATTATTAATATTATTTTCTTTTATTATTTTTTTTGTTTTATTTTGAATTATATTATTTGAATTTGTAATTTGATTAATAATATCATTTTGTTTTTTATTAATATTATTATTATTTATATAATTACCCTTTCCACTTCTTGGTATTGTACCAGTATTTTTTTTATTAATATTTAAAGTTATATTATTATTATGATTACCATTTAAATTATTTTTATTAATTTTACTAATTGATGATTTATGTGAAATTGTTTTTGATAATGAATGAGAAGTTTTAGAAGAAGTAAAAATTTTTTTTTCAATTTCAGCATTATGTGTTAATGCATCTTTTGAAGTTGAAGTTGTATAATTCCCTTTTTTAATAGTTAAAGTAGATGGTTTAATATTATAATTATGAAATAAAATATTTTGATTTTTAATTTTAATTGAATTTCTTTTTGATTTAGAAACTAAATTTTTTTTATTATAATAAGAAGGTGAATTTTCAGTTGTTAAATGAGTTTTAAAATTACCAGAAGAAGAAAGTAAATTTTTAGAAATCTGATTTTGATTTAAATGACTTTTTTCATTACTATAATTAGTTTTTAAATTATTAATACTAGAACAACTAAAAATATCTTCTGTATTATTTGAATGAAAAAAATTATTTTTATTATGAGTTAAATTTGTTAAAATTGAATTTTTTTTACTTTGATTAAAATTATGTGTTGATATTTTTTTTTCATTTGAAGTTTTTCTTGAATTTGTATTTGTTACTGGAGTTGTTTGACTTATTTTTTGTTTTGATAACATTAAATCATTTATTAATGATTTTTCTTTATCATTTATTATTGAATTTTTATTATAATTACTATTATTTATATTTATTTTCTTTTTTGATATTTTTCTTATAAAATTTTTATTTTTTTTTTCATGTTCATTTGTATTAATATTTAAATTATTATTTGAATTTATTATTAGATTATTAAAATTTTTATTTTGGTTATTAATTTTTTTTTTATTAAATGCTGGATTTAAAATATCTGAATTTAATTTTTGTTTATTTGTTTTTTGTCTAGGTGAAGAAATTGAACTATTAATAAAAATTCCTTTTTTATAATTTAAATTTGATGTTAATAAATTAATATGACGTTTTTTAAATTCATTTGGATTACTATTATTATTAATATTTGTTCTATTATTTGAATCTGATTGTTTTGAAGGATTTGATAAATTTTTTCTTTTCAAAGTAGATAATTCTTTTTTTCTTAATAATTGTTGTTTTAAAAATTCATCTGTTTTTCTTTGATTTAAACAAACTTGTTCAAGTATTTTTTTTTCTTCATTAATTAAATTATCTTTATCTGGTGAATTTTTAGTAGTTTTAAATTTTAATTTACTTATCTTTCTAAAAGAATTTTGATTTGTATTATTTTCACTTATTCCTAAAGTAAATGAAATTAATTTCTCTTTTTTAGTTAAATTTTGAGATGAAATTAATATATCTGATTTAATTGCCTCCTTTTTCATTTTTATGAAAAGAAATAATTTACTTAATAATTATTTTAAAAAAATTAAAAATAATAAATTAAACATTATTAAAAAAAAAACTTAAAAAAAAAATTTACTTATGTTTCCAATTATGAATCATATTATCAATTAATCTAAATCTATCATTTTTACTTTTTTTAATTAGCCCAATAAAATAATTTCCAGCATCTTCATCACTAGCTTTATCTAAAACA
>JAEEGK010001456.1_pt1 | contig 59357 bp, 43 predicted proteins | sample 8958771 | NCBI WGS metagenome assembly JAEEGK01 (sample SAMN16246547, study PRJNA631951) | gut metagenome | biome: gut microbiome; feature: rumen; material: SC-attached | host: Bos | place: Iran: Karaj | collected 2018-10 | reverse complement strand
ATTGCGCCTCGAAGCCTCGGTTGGTGTTGTCGACCACGGCCACCACAAAGCCGTTGTCGCGGTCTTTGTTGAAGACGAGGCAGCCCTTGTCAAGTTTCTTGAGGGGGATGCCTTGCTCGCAGTCGAGGCTGAAGCCGCCACCGCCGATGAGGACCTTCAGGAACGAGTCTTTGTTCTCCGACTTGAAGAGGCCCACGGCATCGGCCGTCTCACCGCCGACGAAGCAGTCCTTGAAATAGACCACGTAAAACTCGCCGCCTTTGATCTTCGGGTGCGTGCTTTGGTCATAGAGGTATTTGGCCAGGTTGACGGACTGCTCGTAGAGCGTCTCAGGGGCGTCGAATATCTGGGTCACGGCGCCGTAGACGACGTTGTATTCCAGCCCGCTGTCGTGGTAGAGCTGGAAGTATTCCTCGGAGGTGAAAGGGGTGAGGAAATGGTTTTCAAGGATGGCTCTCATCCCGTCGTCGAGAGCCATCCTTGAAGTGGAGATTATCGTTCCTTCTTCGGCTGATTTGTTGCCTACGAAGTGTATGGATGCGTTGGTGATCATGTGTTTAGAATTTCAGCGTTAGATTCCCCATGACGTTGAAACCTGCCATCGGGATGAAGCCGATTTGGTAGTAACGGTTGTCGTTGGGGTGGCCGTAGCTGTCGCAGATGGCCGAGTAAACCCAGCCGCTGGCGGCGTAGCGCTTGTTGAAGATGTTGTTGAAACTTACGCTGATAACGGCTTCCTTCGGGAGGCTTGCTGGTTTCATGGTGTAACTGAATCTCACGTTTGACGTGGAGAAAGCCGGCAACGAACGGTCGAGGTTCTGGGTGTTGTCGAGATACATCCTTGAGACGTAGTTGGTGTGCCAAACGGCCTCGAAGCCCTTGTAGTGGAAGGTGATGAAGCCATTCAGGATGGCCGAGGGCGAGAAGGCCAAAGTCGAGTTGTTGTAGTGGATGACATCGTAGCCGTCGCCATCGTAGGTATTGCCTTGGGCGTCGGTGTTGCCTTCCCAGTCGTCCCAATTCTCAACCACTTCGTCGAAGTCCTTGATTTTGTTACGGCTCAAGGCGGCGTTGGCCTCGATGGTCAACCACTTGGTGGGGCTCACGCCAGCCTGCAGCTCAACGCCCATGCGGTACGAGTCCTTGATGTTGGTGGTGAGGGCCTCGCCGATGTCGCTGACGGCACCCGTCTGCACAAACTGGTCGGTGTAGTCCATATAATAGAAGTTGGCGCCGGCTTGCCAGATGCGACCGTTGTAGTTGTATCCTAACTCATAGTCGAGGAGTTGCTCAGGTCTTGGGAAAGGGTAGGAGCCGTTGTCGGTGAAGTTGTTGCGCTCAGGCTCGCGATGGCTCCAGGCCACGGAGGCGTAGGCGTGATGGCCGTCCATGTCGAAGGAGACGCCACCCTTGGGATTGAGGAAGGGGTATTTCTCGTGGATGTTAAGTTCCTGGTTGTAGTATTGGCTGTCTTCTTCGTAGAACTTGTCGTTGATGCCGTTGGTCTTGTAGTCCACATAGCGGAACTGCATGTCGCCGAAGACGGTCCAATGGTCGGCGAAGGTGTAGGCCGCCTTGAGGAAGGCGTTGCCGTCGAGTTTCTGTGCGTCGGAGTCGTAGTATTTGTAGTCGCCATCGGCGAGATATTTGTCTGCCACGCCTTGGTTTGCGATATAAGTCACATAGCCGAAGTGGTTGCCTTGGAAGTTCTGGGCCGAGATACCGCCGATGATGTTCCAATGTGCGTCCTTGTAACGGGTGAACCACACGAGGCCGTAGGTGTCCTGACGCAGTCCTTTCTTGCGGACGAAGTCGGTCTTCTTCACCTGGTTGCCTTCAGCGTCGAAATAGGTCATGCCGAACTTCGAGAGCTTGTTGCTGGGGCGGAACTCCTCGTAGTAGCCGTAGCCGTAGGTGTAGTGCAGCGTGGCCGTGGTCGACCAGTGTTCGTTGATCTCCCAAGCGGCGGAGAGCAGGTTGTGGTCTTGCCAGAAGTTGTCGGTGGTGCGGTCCCAGAAGGTGCCGTCGTTCATCTGGTAGCGTTGAGTCATGTAATGGCCGTTTTCGTCCTGGATGAAGTTGCCGTCCTCATCGGTAACAAGGTATTCATAGAGCGAGTTGAACTGTCCCAAGCCCACCTTATACATATCGGCGTAGGTCTTGATGCCTGTCGGGATGCCGTAGGTGCCGTCCATGAGGCTCATGTCGTTGTTGCCTGCCGTCACGCCATTCCAGGCCTGGCCGGTCATCTCGAAGTTACCGATGTTCTTGTAGCGGATAATGAAGTTCTTGCCCATCCAAGTGAGGCCGCCGTAGTAGCTGCCGCTGCGACCCTTGGTGCCGTGGATGAAGCCGTCGGTGTGGGTCTCGTGGTAGGCACCATCGACAATGAGGTGGTTCCACAGCAGACCCGTGGAGGCCTTGGCGCCGAAGTTGAGTGTGTTAAACGAGCCGTAGGAGCCTGTGATTTCGGCACTCGGCACAAGGGAAGGCTTGGCTGATGTCAGCGATATCGTGCCGCCAAAGGCACCGTCGCCATTGGTGGAGCTACCCACGCCGCGTTGGATTTGTACCGAGCTCAGCAGCGAGCCGTAGCTGTTCATGTTGGCCCAGAACACGCACTGGTCCTCGGGCGAGTTGAGCGACACGCCGTCGAGGGTGACGTTGATGCGCGAGTCGCCGGCGCCACGGATGCGCATGTATGAGGTGCCGGAGCCTATGCCGTTCTCACCCCATGCGATGATGCCGGGTGTCTTGGCGAACAGGAAGGGGAGTTCCTGACCGGTTTTCGAAAAGTCGTTGAGTTCCACCTTCTCGATGTTGGTGACGGAAAAGGGGGCGTTTTTTTGGACACGCAAGCCGCCTACCACTACCTCGTTAAGCACTTCGTACTTTGTGGTGTCATACACCACTTCATTGTTTTGAGCATTCACATTTGCCGCGAATAACAATGCAGCGACAACAAAAGAAAATCTTTTCATCTCTTGAGTTTTTAGTTTAATAAAATGTGAAGGGGAATGCTTGAATCTATCCAATCCCTACGCCGGCATTACCCGGATCAGGTTAGAGGGTATGTTCTCAGCCTTTTCACCCTGCCGAAGCAGGGAAGGCACCCCTTTGTTTTTCGCCGGCAAAAATACAGCTTTTTTTGATTACTTATTCAAAAATTTTTGCCTTCTATGTCATTCCTAGCGGAGGTTATGTGCGGATGGAATCTATAGGAGGCAAAAATTTTGTTGTAGTTTAAAAAAAAGCACTATGAACTGTTTGATGAAAATCCCTGCTGGCCATAGATTCCCGCCAACCCACAAGCCTGTGTTGGAATGACATACCCAGCAGGGATTTTAAACCCCAATGAAATAACTCAAATACCCGCAAACTGCCGCCACCAGGGCATTGACAATCTTTGCCTTGACGAAACTCCTTTTATTCTCGGCAAGCAACGGCAACGAGGCATGACCATCCTGCGAGATGCTGCTGGCTAGCAGCACCGAGAAGGGTACAGTGCCTGTGGCAAACAAGGTGACAAACAGTAAATGCGGCCCCGACTCGGGGATGATGCCCACCAAGACGGCCAACAAGATCATCCATGGGATGTTTTCGCTAATCAGCTGCTCAAGGTCGAAATAATGCAGCCCGATTTGGATGATGAGTAGCGCACCGAAGGTCCAAAGGAAGATGCTCAAAAAGTGCTTGCGGATGATGTGCTCCCACAGGTGTTCCTTGACAACGTGTTCACCTGCCGTTGCAATGAACCACACCACGAAGAGGCTAATGACGGCGAAAATGAGATTCATCCAGTACTCGTTGAAGATATTGAGCTGTGTGTGAGTGTCTACTTCGCGTCTGTGCTTGAACATGCCGAAAGCCAAGGCAACGATGAACAAGATCACGCCCAAAAGCAAGACGATGCGCTCCGCGCTGGCGTGGCGCATGTTGCGCAGGGTGGGCTTCTCTTCTTTTTCGTTCTCTTCCTCGTCCTCGCTATGGATTTGATAGCCTTCATCACAGCCTTCGTGTTTGCCTTTATGGTTTGGCTTTGCAAAACGGTCGACCAACAGGCCGACAGCAACAGCTATCACAAATAGGATTACCATCAGCAGCAATGCTTCCTTGGGAATCATAGCCAACATAACGAAGGCCTCATCACCCGACGATGCAATCATCATGGCAATCAATGCGCCGAAACTCAGGAGCTTATGCGAATACATTGACACAGCGGCGAAACCGCCCATACAGCCCGGGATGATGCCCAAACCAGCACCCAACACGACCTGTCCAAAACGGTTTTGGTGCAGCTTTGTGAACCATTTGCCGTGCGAATGGATGTTGACATACTCGATCATTAGCATCATGATAATCACCAATCCGGTGATTAAGACGCTGTTTCTCAGCACATCCAAAAACAAGTCGAGAAAATCGTGCATGGGTTGAATTTTGGGCGGCAAAAATAATATTTCTTATCTTTGCAGGCAAATACGGAATAATGAAAAAAGAAGATTGTTTTTACTTGGGCAAGGTCGTCAAGACGCACGGCCTGAAAGGGGAGGTGACCCTCAAAATCGACGCTGACGATCCGTCGGCTTATCTTGAAATGAAGCATTTCTTCCTCGAAATCAACAAGGTGCTGACACCGTTTTTTGTGGAGAAAATCACGATGAGTGGCGACAAGTTTTTTGTTGCCGTTCAGGATGTGAAGACGATTGAATCGGCGCAACATTTGGTAGGAAAATCGGTCTATCTGCCTATGGAGATGCTGCCTAAACTTAGCGGCAAGCAGTTCTATTTCCATGAGATTGTGGGCTTCACGGTGGTCGACACGGAAAAAGGTGAGCTGGGTCCCGTCACAGAGGTGTTGGAGTATCCCACACAAGCCATCCTCCAGGTGATGAAAGGCAAGAAGGAGATTCTGATTCCCATTCTTGACCAAGTGATCCAGAACGTGGACCGAGATAACAAAATACTTACGATAACCGCCCCTGAGGGACTGATAGACATGTACTTGCAATGACCGATGCACGTCCTTTCCACTTCAAGCATTTCAGCCTCTACCATCACCGCTCGACGATGAAGGTAGGCACTGATGCCATTTTGCTCGGTCGTTGGGTGGAAGTGAAGCCTACGGACATGGTCTTGGACATTGGCACGGGCTGTGGCCTGTTGCCCTTGATGCTTTCGCAAAAAGGTGTGGCTCATGTGGATGCGGTGGATATTGACAAGGATTCCATTGAGGAAGCGACCGTCAATTTCGAGGCATCGCAGTGGCGCGACCACCTGAAAGCCTATTGTAAGGACATTGTTGATTTCCGGTCAGAAAAAAAATATGACCTCATCGTTTCCAATCCACCGTTTTTCAACCATTTCTCCAAATGCGACTCGGAGCGCAAGAGTCGAGCGAGACACAACGACGCAGGCTTGTCGCATGCCATCCTTTGCCGAGAGGTATGCCGCCTGATGAAGCCTGAAGGTCGTTTATCAGTTGTGCTTCCATTCGATGTGATGCAGGAATTTTTGAAAACAGCGGAAGGTTTTGGCCTCTATTTGCACAAACGCATGACCATCATCCCCATTGCAGGCAAGGAGCCCAACCGGGTCAATTTGGAATTGGGATTTTGTAAACTGGAAAATGTGTGCGAGGAAACTTTCATCATCCGCGATGCGGATAACCGTTTCACGGCGCAGTACAATGAATTCTTGAAGGATTATTATTTGGGATTATGACAATGACTACTGACTATGACAATGACCGCTTCAACGCATTGTAAAAGCGGTCATCGTCATTGTCACAAGTCATAGTCAGAAATTCATTGCTCTTTCTTCATTCCTTCTCTGTTCGCCTTGCTTCGACGTTCATTAAACATATAAACCACCCTTAGCGTGATGGTGTTGTTGTATTGGCGTTGCAAGGGTTGCACCCTCGAATCATCGGTCTTCAGGATGGTCTCGTTCGCATCTTTGTAGAACAACCGGGTTCTGATGGGCACCAAGGAGTATTGGTAGCGCAACTCGGCGTGAATACCTTCCCAAATGCGCACGCGCATATCGGCGCAGATGTTGAAGTCGTGGGGGCGGTAGCTGTCGGAGTTGGCGATCACCTGAGGAACCAGGTCTTCGATGGCTGCGTCTTGCGGATAGCCCGCCTCATAAAGCAGTTGGGTTAATTCCTTGATGTTCGTTGCCTGGCTGAGGTCAGGGCGACCTGCTGCTTCTTCTCTCCAATGGATTTGTCCATCGTCCAAACGGATGCCTGTAGCTTGGCCGTTGACGTATTCGTGCAAGCCGACGATACGTCCGTAGGAGACACCGACACCAAGGCTGTAGCGGTCCTTGTCGGTCAGGTAGATCATCACGGGAATTTCGGCATAGTTGAGGTTCAGTTTGTATGTTCCCGAGTAAAGCCCAAGATGTTGGTTGATGGAGTCGCCCTTGTAGGCACCTTTCTGGTTGAACAGCACCTCCAATCCCACATCCATCCAACTCGTGATGGGAATCAAGGCACCGGCACCGGCATGGAAGCCTGGTTTGCGGAAACGGTAGCATTCATCGCCGTCCACTTGGCTGATATTGCCACCAAATATCAGCTCGCCCTTGATGATTTGGGCATGGACCAGGGTGGGAGCGGCTATGAATAAAGCTAAAAACAGGGTAACTATTTTGAGTCTCTTCATTTTATGTCAATTTGTAGGATTAACTAATTTTAGGCGGTTTTATTGCGAAAGCGTTGCAAAAATACAAAATCATCGTCAATTCAAGTGCTGTCCCGACACGTTGTATCGCTTCCCATCCTTGATAATAACAACATGTCCGTCTTCAATCACTTTTTGGACGGATGGTTCAGCATTGTCATGTTCGCTGTTGTTTTCGTTGATGCCATAATCCGTTTTCACAATAGTGTCGGACCAGATGATCTCGGATTCGATGTCATTGAAATAAACCTCGCTGATGCCGAAACGGTACACACCCGCATTGGCATTGTTCCAAGTTGCATCGATATAGTCCGAACCATAGACTTTATCGGCAAGCTTCACAACATAGCCTTCACTGTTTTCTCGATAGATGTTGTAGCCTATGATTTGCGACTGATTGCGGTTGATTTCATAGATGTAAACAAGGTCGCCGATGACTATAAATGCGGCATCTTTCCCGTCGTATATACCGGAACATGCACCTATATTGTAGTTGAGTTCTTCGTGCATAGGGAGCAAAGGATGTCTGAAGATGAAGTTGTTGGTGATGTCATAATCGTAAACTCCAGATTCATTTGAAATCAACAGATGGGGATTGCCGTCGGTAGCCGTAAAATATACTGTACCAACAATGAAATCATTCGGTGTAGATGGACTGGTTTTGATGACTTGGCCTTGACGGTTGTAGAGGGCGACGTTATAATTTTGGCCAAGCCAAAAGCCGTCATATTCGGGGTCGTAGGTCATAGTTCCGAACCAATGGTTCATATTCATACTGTCGAGGGCTGTCCTGTTCACAAGGTCAATGCGGTGAACATATTTCAGTAAAGAACTTGGGCAATTAGTATAATAATCGGTTCCATCGTAGCAAAGACACAAAGGCCTACTAATGTTTTCTATATTGAACTGCTCAATCAAATCTCCGTCCATAGTGTATTTTCCAAACGAGAAGAGCGGGTCGTTCCATTCTCCATAGGTGACGTAGATGTATTCGTTGTCGGTGGCTATGCCGCCGAGTTCTTCGTTGACTTCAAACTGTTTCAAGAGTTTCCACTCGGTGTCGGCGTGACTCCACGACAGACTTACGCTTGGACTGTTTGGGTTGCTTGCATCGGGAGAATAACCTGCAGTGATTTGGCTTACGGGAGTGCAGGTGAAGTGAGCTTCAAAATCGAAGATGTCATCATCCACTCTAAAAGTGATCATCGGCATATCGGAAATGATTTGTCCATTCCTTTTCCAACCATAAAAAGTGTAATTTTCGGTAGGCGTTGCAATTAGCACGCAAGAATCGCCGATATGGTATGTGCCTAAACCTTCTATGGTACCAGCTGTGGCTGGATAGGCTGTGGCTTCCACCGCCCAAGGCTCATATTCTGGGTTGATGTCGAGGATGGCAAAGTTTTTTGCGTTAAAGCTAACTCCTATCGGATTCAAATGTCCTAAGGCAAAATAACCGTTGGCACGTCCCCAACCCCAGTTGAAGTGTAGCAGGTCATTGTCGTCATAGCCGTCGCAAACGAAAGCATGGCTGCCCTGGTCTCCTTTTCCTCCATAGAATACGGGACGTTGTAGGTCGAGACAGTTCTTCAACATGGACATCCATTCTTCATCATCGAAATCACTGCGTTTTTCGATATGGAGTCGCCTCGAATAATTGAAATAGCGTATCAGCGCATCAGGGACAACACCGGAATCGGCTCCTGAACCGTTGGCGGTGTAATTCATGTCTACCGAAACCCCGCAATGGAAGAGCAAGGTCGCCACGGCCTCAATCTCAGCCTCGCTGGAGTAGTCAGTCAACGAATCGGGCATGTGGTTCCAATCGTAGATGGTGTTGCCGAAGTCGGCAGAAAGCAACCCTCCAGTATTGTAATAGGTGTGCGAACCCCAACCAGTTGTTGGATATCGCCAATAGTGCATGATTTGTCCCATAGCCACTGCCACGCAACCTACTTCGGCATGGCCGCAAGGGGTATGCTCCATGGTAGGGCAGAGGCTGTTGTAGAGGCAGCCTTGGTGCCAGTTTTCAGTCAGCAAGGGCCCGGCAGATTTTGTGTCCTTATGATTGTTGAGTCGACCAGTAGTTTTCACCAGTTTCCATTGCCTTGCCATGATTTCATCGGCTGCAATATGGTTCTCAATGCCGTATTGTATCCTTGCGACGAAATCCTGAAGGTAATCCTCCATCTGCGGGGGAACGTCGTTCGGGTTGAAGCGCCCTTCATGGGAATAGCCTATGATGGGCGTCTCGCAGTCGTCGGCAGAAACGATGACGAAGCCGTCCATGGTGTTGAAAACGTAAAAGACAGGGCTGCTTTTGTCCGTTGTATAGGTGGCCGCAAGTTGCAGGTCATAGGTTCCCATGAATTTGGCGGCGACGAACTGGGCCGTTTGCAGGTCGACGGGGCGGGCTGAAGTGCTTAAAAACAGCCCGAAAAAGGCGATGCAGAGTAGAAAAATGCGTTTCATATGCTTTTGTTTTATTATCTTCTTCAATTCAAATGCTGTCCCGACACGCTATAGCGCTTCCCGTCCTTGATGATGATGATCTTTCCATCTTCAATCACTTTTTGGACGGAAGGGTCGGGGAGGAGGTCGTTCTCGTTTTCAGGGAGGCCGATGTCAGTTTTCACAATAGGGTCGGACCAGATGATTTCCGATTCGACGCCGTTGAAATAGACTTCGCTGATGCCGAAACGATAGGTGCCAGCATTAGCTTCGTTCCAAGTCGAGTCGATAAAGGATGTAGCAGTGACTTCATCGGCAAGCATCACACTGTGTCCTTCGCTGTCTTTACGATGGATGCGGTAGTGCCGAATAGGTGATAGATGGCAGTTGATTTCATAGATGTAGATGCTATAGAGATCATTGAAATTGTAGTCGTAACTGCTACCAATCACAAATACGGCATCTTTGCCTTCGTATTTTCCAAAGGTGCTGGAAACAGGTGACCCTGGAATATCCAAAAACAAGCTAAGGTTGTTAAAATTACTATTGGATATGTCATAATCAATTAAACTATGATTGGATAATAACAACATGTGCGGATTTCCGTCTTCAGCTATTACAGCCCCAAATCCATTGATGTCATCGTATAATGGTAGCTTTATGCTACAAATCGATTGGCCTTGGCGATCCACGAGTGTTATTGCACTACTTGTAGTTTGAGGATGATCCTTGAGCCAAAATGCGTCGTAATTGATATCATAGGCGCATTCGTAAATCTGCCTATTCATCATGAAGGTACTGTCAATTAGCGTTTTGCTGTTAAAATCATAACAATACAGACGGTAAACGTCATACGATGCGGTGTTTTTAGTGCAATAGAAATAGGTTCCATCAGTTGTCAGGCCATCGGGTTTTGCGCCGTCTATATTGAAGAGTTCCACCAATTCCCCGTCCATGGTGTATTTCCCAAATATGAATGGTTGGCCATACTTGTAAGCAGTATAGATATGCTCACCATCTGTTGTTATCAAATCACTTTTTCCATTGATTTCGAATTGTTTCAAAAGGTTACTTTCATAGATAGTGTCATAGCTCCATGACAAACCGACGTATGGGCTGTTCACATCGTTTGTGTCGGGTGCATGATAGGTCATGATTTCCTTCACGGGCTTATAGGAAAAGTAGGCCTCAATGTCTTCAACGTCATTGGTGATCAGAAAAGAATATGACCTATCGTAGGAAACAACTTTTCCGTCTTTTTTCCAATAACCAAATTTGCTGTTTTCGACTGGTGTTGCGGTAAGTGTGCATTGTTCGCCGATATGGTATTCGCCGTTTCCTACTATGGTGCCGGCTGTAGGAGGATAAGGCGTGGCGTGCACAATCCAGGGCTCATATTCCGGATTGATGTCGAGTATGGCAAAATTCTTTTCGTTAAAGCTAATTCCAATCGGATTCAAGTTGCCTAAGGCGAAATAGCCGTTGGCGCGGCCCCAGCCCCAGTTGAAGTGCAGCAAGTCGTTGCCGTCGTAGCCGTCGCACACGAAGGCATGACTGCCTTGGCTGCCTTTTCCTCCGTAATACACAGGTCGCTGCAAGTCAAGACAGGCTTTCAGCATCGAAATCCATTCTTCGTCGCTGAAATCACTTCGTTTTTCGATATGGAGCCGCCTTGAATAATTGAAGTAGCGTATCAATGCATCGGGCACATCTCCTGAATCAGCACCAGAACCATTAGTGGTATATTGCATGTCAACGGAAACGCCGCAATGGAACAGTAAGGTTGCCACCGCCTCAACTTCAATGTCGCTGGAATTGTCGGTCAGCGAATCGGGCATATGGTCCCAGTCGTAGACGGTGTTGCCAAAGTCAGCGGAAAGCTGAAACCCTGAATTGTTGTAAGAGTGTGACCCCCAGCCGGTTTCTGGATAGCGCCAATAGTGCATGATTTGACCCATGGCCACTGCCACACAGCCCACTTCGGCGTGGCCGCAAGGGACTTTTCCCATCTCGGGACAGAGACTATTGTAAAGGCAGCCTTGGTGCCACATCTCGGTCAATAGGGGGCCAACGGCTTTGGCGGATTTGCTTTCGTTGAGCCTGCCAGTGGCTTTCACCAGTTCCCATTGCCTTGATGTGGCCTCATCGGCTGCAATATGGTTCTCAATGCCGTATTGTATCCTTGCAACAAAATCCTGTAGGTAGTCTTCCATCTGCACGGGGACATCGTTTTGGTCGAAGCGGCCTTCGTGGGAATAGCCGATGATGGGTGTTTCGCAATCGTCGGCTGAAACTATGACGAAGCCGTCTGTGGTGTTGAAAACGAATAGGGCGGCAACGTTGCTTTCCGTTCGATAAGTGGCTGCAAATTGCAAGTCGTTGGTGCCAATGAACTTGGAAGCGATGGATTTGGCTGTCGTTTGGTCGACAGGGGTTGCCATTGAGCATAATGTCAGTCCGAAAATGGCTATGCTGAGTAAATAAATGCGTTTCATAGTATTTGTTGTTTTATATGTTGTCTTTTCAATTCAACTTTTGACCTGAGACGTTGTACCGGTTCCCGTCTTTGATGATTATAATGTGTCCGTTTTCAATCACTTTTTGGACGGATGGTTCGGCGTCTTCCTGGTCGCTGTCGTTTTCGTCGATGCTAAAGTCAGTCTTCACGATAGGGTCTGACCAGATGATTTCAGATTCTACACCGTTGGTATACACTTCGCTGATGCCGAAACGATACGTGCCTGCAAGGGCATCATTCCATGATGAGTCTAGGAATGACGTACCGAGAACTTCGTCGGCAAGCATTACACTATGGCCTTCACTGTCAGCGCGATAAATACGGTAATTTACTATTTGTCCAAAGCGGGTTTTGATTTCATAGATACGAATGCAGTGGTCAAAGGCAATATACATGGCATCTTTCCCGGAGTATTTTCCAGCATAGGCTCCGTTTTCTAAGTTATAATCCCAGTTCGAATTCAGCAAGGGACGGTCAAAAATAGCGTTATTTGTGAGGTCGTAATCAAAGACTCCATTTCCTGTCGACAGCAATAGGTGGGGAGTCCCGTCTCGTGCGGTGAAATACGCTGAACCATGGATATAATCAGAATAATTAGGAATTATAGGGCTGCTTTTGATTCTTTGGCCTTGACGGTTACAGAGTATGGTTTGTTTGACTGTGCCAAGCCAAAAGCCGTCATATTCGGGATCGTAGGCCAATGAATAGAAATAAAAGCCCATATCTGTGCTGTCGATAATCATTTTATTCTTGAGGTCGATAGTATATAATGTACCCAGGCCCGGATAACCACCATTACAATAAAAATTGGATCCATCATAGGCCAAACATAAGGCGTTAAAGTTGTTTTCCAGATTGAACTGCTCAACAAGATCTCCGTCCATGGTGTATTTCCCAAATGCAAAATGAGGAGAGTTCCATTGAGGAAAGTTCCATTCTCCGTAGGTGACATAGATGTGTTCGCCATCGGTGACCACGCCGCTACATACCTCATCGGTTTCGATTTGTTTCAAAAGCTTCCATTCGGTATCTGCAAGGTTCCATGACAGACTTACGCTTGGACTATTCGGGTTGCTTGCCTCGGGAGAGTAACTTGCCGTGATCTGTTCAACTCGAAGGCAAGAGAAATAGGCTTCAATATTGAGGCTGTCTGCTTCTACAACAAAGGTGTAGGATGGTGTGTAAGATACGGTTTGCCCGTTTATTTTCCAATAAATAAATACATAATCCTCTGTGGGTATTGCTGTTAGTGTGCATGAATCTCCGAAATGATACTCACCAACACCTTCAATGGTGCCTGCCATAGCAGGATAGGCTGTTGCGACAACCACACATGGCTCGAAATGGGCTTCAACGTTGACGCTGTCTGCTTCTACAACAAAGGTGTAGGAAGATGTGTTGGATACGGTTTGACCGTTTATTTTCCAATAATTAAATTCATAACCCTCTGTGGGCGTTGCTGTCAGTGTGCATGGATCTCCGACATGATACTCACCAGCGCCTTCAATGATGCCTGCCATAGCAGGATAGGCTGTTGTGACAACCACACATGGCTCGTATTGTGGATAGATGTCGAGGATGGCAAAATTGTTTTCATTAAAGCTAGTTCCAATCGGATTCAAGTGCCCTAAGGCAAAATAGCCGTTGGCATGGCCCCACCCCCAATTAAAATGCAAAAGGTCATTGTCGTCGTAGCCGTCGCAGACGAAAGCGTGGCTGCCAATACTGCCCTTCCCTTTATAGTATATGGGTTGTTGCAGGTCGAGGCAGGCCTTCAATATGGACATCCATTCTTCGTCTGTGTAATCGCTACGTTTTTCGATATGGAGACGCCTTGAATAACTGAAATAGCGGTAAAGAGCCTCGGGGACATCACCTGATTCGGCACTAGAACCGTTGGTGGTATAATTCATATCTACCGAGATGCCGCAATGATACAGCAATGTCGCCACCGCCTCGATTTCGGTTTGGCTTGAGGCTTCGGTCAGCGAATCGGGCATATGGTTCCAGTCGTAGGTGGTGTTGCCGAAGTCAGCTGAAAGTTGAACTCCTAGGTTGGTATAGGAGTGTGACCCCCAACCGGTTTCCGGATATCTCCAATAGTGCATAATTTGTCCCATGGCCACTGCTACACAGCCTGTTTCGGCATGGCCGCAAGGAGTGTGTTCTATGGAAGGGCATAGGTTGTTATAGAGGCAGCCCTGTTCCCAATTCTCTTTCAGCAAAGGTTGAACGGATTGGGCATTTCTTTGCTCATTGAGCCGACCAGTAGTTTTTACCAATTCCCATTGCCTTGCCGTGACTTCATCTGCTTCGATATGGTTCTCAATTCCGTATTGTATCCTTGCCACAAAGTCTTGAAGATATTCTTCCATTTGCACAGGGACATCATTAGGGTCAAAACAGCCTTCATGGGAATAGCCGATGATGGGTGTCTCGCAGTCGTCGGCCGAAACGATGACAAAGCCGTCCGTGGTATTGAAAACGAATAGGGCGGCAACGTTGCTTTCCGTTCGATAGGTAGCTGCGAGTTGCATTTCGTCGGTTCCCATGAACTTGGAAGCGATGGCTTTGGCAGTTGTCTGGTCTACGGGGGTTGCCATTGAGCAAAGACAGAGCCCAAAAATGGCAATGCTGAGTATAATGATGCGTTTCATGGTATTTGTTGTTTTATATGTTGTCTTTTCAATTCAACTTTTGACCCGACACGTTGTACCGCTTCCCGTCCTTTATGATGACGATATGCCCGTCTTCGATCACTTTCTGGATTGATGGCTCAGCGTCTTCTTGGCCGCTTTCGTTCTCATTGATGCCATGGCCAGTCTTTACGATGGTGTCGGACCAGATGATGTCCGACTCGGTACCTTCGAAAAACACCGAGCTTGCTCCGTATCGGTACGAACCGGGACTGATGCTGTTCCAGGTGGTGTCGACAAATTGGGACTTCGTGAACTCGTCGGCTAGCATCACGATGTTTCCTAGACTGTCAGAGCGGTATATTCGGTAGTACATGACCTTAGTGAAAACATCCCCAATCTCGTAGATTTTGACCGTAGGTGGGCGGTTGTATTTGTTGCAAACGAAAACAGCGTCTTTCCCTTCGTATTGTCCTATCGAAATGATGCTGTGGCTTGAGCCATGGCCGATGTCAACGATGTTAAGGGTGTCCATCACATCGCGATCGATGTTGTAGTCGTATAACCATCCATTATAGTTGCTTGCCAGTAGATGCCGGTTGTGGTCAGATCCGTCGATCAGTCCTGCACTGTGGACACTGAATGGTGTCGATGGTCCAATCTTGATGATTTGACATTCACGATTTATCAGGAAGTATGTTTGCGCAGATATGGTATTTGTGGTACCTGCAATCCAAAAAGCATCTCTTATGGAGTCATAGACAATTGGACTGGCCATTGAACTGGCATGTATTGGTAAAGTGGAGGTGTTGATTAATTGTTGGCTCTTAAGATCTAAGGTGTAGAAGGTGCGTTGGTTCTGGCCGATACCGTAAAAGTAAGTGCCGTCATAAGTGATGCCAGTGAGATAATCGCCGCCTGGCACATTGAAGTTCACAGTGAAGTTCTCGATGAATTCCCCGTCCAAAGTATATTTGCTGAACTTGTAGCCGGCGGAATTCCAATTGTAGAAAACGTAGATAAACTCTCCGTCGGAAATGGCGCCAGCCCCGTTGTCGATTTCAATCCGCTTCATCAAAGGCCAGGATAAGCCGTCTCCTCTTTCAAAAGAAAGGTCGATAATGGGATTGTTGAAATTGCTTGACTCGTCTTCCAGGCTTGCAGTGATGCTTGTGGCAGGTCTTAGGGTGAAGTAGGCCTCGATGCCGTTGATGTCGTCCACGACGTGCATGGAATAGGTGGTGTCGAAGGAAACGAAGGCTCCGTTTTTTCTCCAGTGGTAAAACTCGTAGTCATCTTCTGGTACGGCAGTCAGTGTGCAATCTTCGTGAATGAGGTAGCCGCCTATGCCTTCGATGTGTCCGCTCGAAGGAGGAAAAATTGTTGCGGAGACTTGATACAAGGTAAGGTCGGGGACAATGTCGAGGATGGCGAAACAGGATGTGTTGAAGCTATAGCCGATAGGGTTTAGGTTGCCCAAAGCGAAATAGCCGTTGGCGCGGCCCCATCCCCAGTTGAAATGCAGCAAGTCGTTGTTGTCGTAGCCATCGCATACGAAGGCGTGTCTGCCTTGGTCGCCACCACCAGAATAATACACGGGATGCCGTAAATCGAGGTTACTCTTCAACAAAGCCATCCATTCTTCATTGTCGTAGTTTTTTTGTTTTTCAATGTGGATGCATCTTGAATATTTGAAATAGTTTGTCAAAGCATCGGGAACGATTTCGGAGTCGGCACCAGATCCGTTGGCGGTATAACTCATGTCTACCGAGATTCCGCAATGATACAGCAATGTCGCCACTGCCTCGATTTCGGTTTGGCTTGAGGCTTCGGTCAGCGAATCGGGCATGTGATCCCAGTTGTAAGTGGTGTTGCCGAAATCAGCTGAAACCAGAACACCTAAATTATAATAGGAGTGCGCCCCCCATCCGGTTTCTGGATATCTCCAATAATGCATGATTTGTCCCATAGCCACTGCCACGCAGCCCACTTCGGCATGGCCGCAAGGCACTTTCCCCATCTCGGGACAGAGGCTGTTGTAAAGACATCCCTGCTCCCACATCTCGGCCAATAGGGGTTCAACGGCTTTGGCGGATTTGCTTTCGTTAAGTTTGCCAGTGGATTTAACCAGTTCCCATTGTCTTGTCGTGACTTCATCTGCTTCGACATGGTTCTCGATTCCGTATTGGATTCTAGCCACAAAGTCTTGAAGGTAGTCTTCCATTTGCACGGGGACGTTGTTCGGGTCGAAGCGGCCTTCATGGGAGTAGCCTAGGATGGGTGTCTCACAGTCGTCGGCTGAAACAATGACAAATCCGTCCGTGGTGTTGAAAACGTATAGGGCGGCAAGGTTGCTTTTCGTTCGATAGCTGGCTGCAAGCTGCAAGTCATTGGTGCCTATGAACTTGGAAGCAACAAATTGTGCCGTTTGCAGGTCAACGGGATGGGCGGTTGAGGAAAGATGCAACCCGATAATAGCGATGCTTAGTAAAAGAGTTTGTATCAGTTTATTCATATTGTAAGTCGTTTCGGATGCAAAAATAGATGCTTTATTTTAAAAAAGCAAGTTTTTTTGAAAAAGCGGCTGTTAGAGCTTCATCGTTAAACTGATGCGGTTTCTGTTCACATCCACTTCCAAAACCTTCACGCGAACTTTTTGATTTAGGTGCACCACCTCGTTCGGGTCTTTGATGTAATGGTCGGCCATCTGGCTGATGTGGACGAGGCCGTCCTGATGCACGCCGATGTCGACAAAGGCACCGAAGGCGGTGATGTTGGTTACGATGCCGTTGAGGGTCATACCAACGCGCAAGTCGTTAATGGTACGGATGTTCTTGTCGAACTCAAAGGTCTCGAAGGTCTTGCGCGGGTCGCGGCCAGGCTTGTCTAATTCGGTGAGTATGTCGTTGATGGTCTCAAGGCCAAACTGCTCCTCTAAAAAGTCTTTCGGGTTGATCTTCGCGATGAGTTCTTTGTTGCCGATGAGGTCTTTCACCTTCACATCCAGTTTCTTGGCCATCTTCTCCACGATGTGATAGCTCTCGGGGTGGACGGCACTTTGGTCCAAGGGATTGTCGCCATTGTGAATACGCAGGAAGCCGGCGCACTGCTCGAAAGCCTTGTCGCCGAGGCGCGGCACCTCCCTAAGTTGCTTACGGCTCTTGAAGCCACCGTTTTCTTCTCGGTAGGTGATGATGTTGGAAGCCAACGCAGGGCCGACGCCACTCACATAAGATAGTAGCTGTTGGCTGGCGGTGTTGAGTTCCACGCCGACGGCGTTTACGCAACTCTCCACGGTCTGGTCGAGGCTTTCGCCGAGTTTCTTCTGGTCTACATCGTGCTGGTACTGTCCCACGCCGATGCTCTTCGGGTCGATCTTCACCAACTCGGCCAGCGGGTCCATCAGTCGGCGACCGATGCTCACTGCACCACGCACGGTGATGTCGTAGTCGGGGAACTCATCGCGGGCGATCTTCGAGGCGGAATACACCGAGGCACCGCTTTCGCTCACCATCACGGCCATCAGGTCGCGGTCGAACTTAATGCTGCGGATGAAATCCTCGGTCTCGCGTCCCGCCGTGCCGTTACCGATGGCGATGACCTTGATGCGATAGGCATCCACGAGGCTCTTGATTTTGCGCGTCGCGCCCACCGTGTCCGACTTGGGTGGATGAGGATAGATGGTCTCATTGTGGAGCAAGGCACCCGTCTCGCTCAGGACCACCACTTTACAGCCCGTCCTAAATCCCGGGTCGATGGCCAACACGCGCTTCTGACCCATTGGGGCGGCGAGGAGTAGCTGTTTTAGGTTCTCGGCGAAGACGCGGATGGCGGTCTCGTCGGCCTTCTCCTTATAATAATTGCGGATCTCGGTCTCAATGCTCGGCTCTAAGAGGCGTTTCCACGAGTCGGCGATGGCCTCGCGCACGAGTTCGGAGGAGGCGTTGTCGTTCTTCAAGAAGATGCTCTCCAACGAGCCCAGCACAAAGTCGTCATCTACCTTGATTTTCACCTTCAGCATGCCTTCTTCCTCGGCGCGGAACAGGGCCAACAGACGGTGCGAAGGTGCCTGCGAAATCGGCTCGCGGAAATCGAAATACTGCTGATAGGTCTTGCCTTCGTCCTCCTTGCCTTTGACGACGGTGGAGCTGATATCGCCCTGCATATGGAAGATCTTGCGGATGCGGTTGCGCCCGTTGATGTTCTCTGAAACCCATTCCGCCATGATGTCTTTCGCGCCTTGCAGGGCTCCCTCCACATCATTGACGCCTTTGCTGGCATTGACATATCGCGCGGCGAGGCGGTCGACGAAGTCCACATTCTGCGCCATGATTTGGGCGGCCAGCGGCTCCAACCCTTTTTCGCGGGCGATAGCGGCGCGGGTTCGGCGTTTGGGCTTGTAAGGGAGATAGAGGTCTTCCACCTCTTGTAGGGTCTTGGCGTTCAGTATCTTCAGCTCCAGTTCGGGCGTAAGTTTCTCCTGCTCGCGGATGGAAGCGATGACGCTCTCCTTGCGCTTTTGCAGTTCGATGAGTTGCTCTAAGCGTTTCTGCACGGCAGCCACATTCTCTTCGTTCATCGTACCCGTCATTTCTTTGCGGTAGCGGGCGATGAATGGGATGGTGGCGCCTTCGTCCAAGAGTCGTATGACATTGGCGACATGATGCGAGGTCAGGTTGAGTTCCTGCGCGATTTGCGGAGCAAAGTTTATATCTATCGTTTTTTCCATTGGCTCAAAAATTGAAGCGACAAATATACGGAATTCCTTTGAAAATAAGGCCTGTTTTTCAATTTCCATATTCAGATATTGTTTTTAGTTTCTATTTCCATGTTCGGATATTGTTTTTTGCGAGAAAATCCATATTGGAATATTGTTTTTCACTATTTTTGCACAAAATTGTAACCATCATGTCCATATTACTCTTTCTCTTCGGATTGCTGGCAGGCTGTCTTTTTGCAGTCATTGTCGGATTGATTGGCTCGCATCGTCGCATTGGTTTCGGATGGGCTTTTCTGCTCTCCGTGGTGACCTCACCCATCATTGGCCTCATCGTGACGCTGTGTACGTCGAAGCTGGAAACCAAAGAACGCAAATGGGGCTGTCTGGGTACGCTTATCGGCATTGTTATGTTGGTGGTTCTCATTGTGTTGGTGTTTATGTTTTTGCCAGAATTGTATGATCAATTGCAGTCGTGGTTTTAATCTTTGAGATGCTATGATAAAGAACCTCATTTTTGATTATGGCGGCGTGCTCCTCGATTGGAATCCGCATTATCTCTATGACCCGTATTTCGGCGATGTGGACAAGGCCGAATGGTTCCTCACGAACATCTGCACCTACGAGTGGAACGCCCAGCACGACAACGGCAAACCCATTGCGGAAGGCACAGCAGAACTTATCGCTGAGCATCCCGAGTGGAAAAAGGAAATCGAGCTGTATTACGGCGAGTTCATGAAGATGATGGGTGGACAGATTGCAGGCATGGAGGAGTATATCAAGGAACTGAAAGCCAAAGGTTTCCGTGTGTTTGGGTTGTCCAACTGGTCGGAGGAGACCTTCGCTCTGGTGCGACCTGTCTATCCTGTCCTCAACCTCATGGAGGACATGGTGATTTCGGGCATCGAGCGGGTGATGAAGCCCGACCCGAGGATTTTCCAACTGGCCTTGCAACGCTTCGGCATCAAGGCCGAGGAGACGGCTTTCATCGATGACAACCCGAATAATGTTGCAGCCGCGAATGCCTTGGGAATCAAGGGGATATTGTTTGAGTCGAAGGAACAACTGGAAAGGACACTGAACAATTTGTAATTGTGGGTTTTGTGATAACAACTCTACAATAGCATCGCCATATAAAGCGGAAGGTAAAGGATACCATCTTTTTCAAAGACATTGGACTTGCAAAAGACAATAGACCTTCCAATTCTCTCTTGATACAATCTGACGGCTGCATCAAGTGAGGCATGTCGGGTGAAATCATCACCTGATTTGACTTCAACAATGCTTATGGCATTATTCTCTTCGATGATGAAATCGAGTTCTTGCTTGCTCTTTCGGTCGTAATAGTGCAAGGGGATGCCGTTGGCCGACAATGCGCAGGCCACAAAATTCTCGGTCAGTGCTCCTTCATTGACATCAATTGCCCCGTTCATCACATTGAATTGTAATCCTTTGAGCAACAATCGACTGAGCAATCCAGTATCGACCATGTAAAGTTTGTAGAGTTTACGGTTTTCTTTTGCTTCAAAAGGTAGTTCAAAGGCGGAAGTGTTGAAGGAATAGTAAGCAATGCCCGCATCGATGAGCCATTGCGTCGGGTCTTCGTATTTTCTGCGCGACGCGCCTTGCTCGATGTCGGCGAGGACAAAGCGTTTGTCCTGTTTGCCCAATTCGGAAGGGATGGCGTCGAAAATACGTTTCACGAGGGTCTGCGCCTTGCCCGCGTATTTTGTGATGTCAGCCCGATAAGTGGTCAGAATGGAACGCTGCACGTCTGTCGTCAGCCTGAAATCATCGTTGTCCACGTAGGTTTGCACAACCTCTGGCATTCCTCCAACCACAAGAAATTCACGGAAATATTTGAAGAGTTGGTTGTGGATGAACTCGGGTAGGGGCTGTTGGGTCTCGTATGAATGTCGCATCAGTTGAACGGTTTCCTCTCCAATACCTTTCGCCCATAGAAATTCTTCAAAATCAAGGGGAAACATGGTGTATTCTTGTTCAAATCCGACAGGATAGGATGGCACTTCTTTGTAATTGATGCCCAACAATGAACCCGATTCGATAAAGTCGTAACGATGTTCTTCAACCAGAAACTTGATGGCGGTACGGGCGTTGGGGCACTCTTGGATTTCGTCAAAGAAGACCAAAGTCTGACCTTCGATGAAAGGTCCGAAACCCATGGCGGAAAGGTTGGCCACGATGGTGCTGGTGTCGAGGTCACCGTCAAAAGCTTGCCGTGCAACGGGGCGTTTCACGAAATTGACTTCTACAAAATGTTTGTAATGTTGACGGGCGAACTCCCTAATGGCGGTTGTTTTTCCGACTTGACGCGCTCCAGTTACTAAAGCAGCTTTCTTATGCGTTGATTTATACCAATTTTCGAGGTTTCTTATGGCCTTTCTTTTAAGCATTTTTGCAACTTTTTTCCACTAATTACGATGCAAAATTACAACTTTTTTCCACTATTTCAATACCTTTTTTGCAACTTTTTTCCAACTCCTCAAAGATTTCGTTGTTTATATTGTTTTTAATTCATAATTTTGCACAAATTCAAGCAGCATGAAAATCCTTTCAGTACCTCAAATCCGCGAAGCGGACAAATACACGATAGAGAACGAACCTATTGAGTCCGTCGACTTGATGGAGCGCGCCGCCACCAAGGTCTTTGAGTGGCTCTATCGTCGCACACCGCGCGAGAAGACCATCAAGATTTTCTGCGGCATGGGCAACAACGGCGGCGACGGTCTCGTGGTGGCCCGACTGCTCAACGAGCAAGAGATTGTCCCGCAGGTGTTTATGGTGCGCTACTCTGATAAGATGAGCCACGACTGCGAGGTGAACTACTACCGCCTGATGAACGAGACCAAGGTGCCGATGTTCGACATCCTCAGCGAGGACGACTTCCCGAAAGTCGATGCCAACGACGTGGTGGTCGACGCCATCTTCGGTTCGGGCCTCAACCGTCCGCCGCAGGGCATGACCGCCGACCTCATCGCCTACCTCAACCAGACCAAGGCCATACGCGTCGCCATCGATATCCCCTCGGGCCTCTTCGCCGACCAGCCCAGCGCCTTGGGCTTCATCTTCAAGGCCGACTACACGCTGACCTTCCAAAATCCCAAGTTGGCTTTCCTATTGCCCGAAAATGATCCATACGTGGGCCGATTCGAGGTCTTGGACATCGGCCTGCACCCGCGCTATCTGGAAGAGGTGGAGACCAACAACCTGCTGACCGTCAAAGCGATGGTGAAGCCGATACTGCACAACCGCACAAAATACTCCCACAAAGGCACTTACGGTCACGCCCTGCTCATTGCCGGCTCCGAAGGCAAGACGGGTGCGGCCTTGCTTGGCGCGAAGGCTTGTCTGCGCACAGGTGTAGGGCTGCTGAGCGTCCACCTGCCCAAGATGGCCCAACTGCCTTTGCAGACCGCCATCCCAGAGGCGATGATTGACCCCGACGAGTCTGAGACCTGCTTCTCGATGTTCGGGCATCTGGATGCTTTCGATGCTGTGGGTGTAGGTCCAGGCTTGGGCAAGGCCGACGACACCGAACGCGCCTTGAAACGCCTCATCCAAGAGGTGCAGGTGCCGCTTGTGATGGATGCCGATGCCTTGAACATCCTTTCCGACAACCCCACATGGTTGCCCTTCCTGCCTGCCAAGACCATCCTGACGCCGCATCCGAAGGAGTTTGAGCGTTTGGTGGGGAAGACCTCGACCTCGTTCGAGCGTCTTGAGAAGCAGCGTGAACTGGCTACCAAATACAACCTTGTCGTCATCGTGAAAGGCGCGCATACCACCGTCGCGATGCCTAACGGCACGATGTTCTTCAACACCACGGGCAACCCAGGCATGGCCACGGCGGGCAGCGGCGATGTGCTGACGGGCATCATTCTCTCACTGCTGGCGCAACGCTATTCGCCCGAGGAAGCTGCCGTATTGGGTGTGTATCTCCACGGCCTCGCCGGCGACCTTGCCGCTGACGAGATAGGGCAGGAGGCGTTGATTGCTTCCGACATCACGGAGCATTTGGGCAAGGCGTTTTTGATGCTTCGTGCTAGATAGGTTCGGCCATCAGAAATCGAAAAAAAACTTTTGATAATTGATTTTTTTCCTATCTTTGTCGGTGAAACAAAGCAACTAACACGCAATTAACTTATTATACACTATCAAATTCACAGCCTATGAAAAAGAATTTTCTTAGACCTTGCATGCTAGTGCTCGCTATAGTTGCAGCATTGCTCTTTGCTGGATGCCATTTTAGAGGCAAAAGTGTATTCCACAGTGAAAACTACGATGTCAAATTGCCGGCAGGAACCGAGGATCTTAGGTGCCGACCAGCGACAGACGAGCAAATGGAAAAACTGGAGTCGTTAGGCTACCAGTTCCTTACACCACCTATTTGTGTGGCCGCGAAAGACAAAGAACACCTTAACCTGAAACAATTGGCTACCGTCAGATTTGCCATTCCCAAAGACTTCCCTAAAGAAGAATACTACAAATTGATGGGTGTCATCGTCAACTCCGAAGGTCCCGTGTACATGATCCCCGATCCCGACGCTTTGCAGCAGGGCGTCGTTTCGTTTGAGACCAGCCATTTCTCCTTTAGCGGAGTGTTAACGCCTGAAGACTCGGTGCGCCGTAAGGAATTCATCAAGCGCACTGCTGCCAACGGATGGCAGACCGGTATCTGCAACGCCGACCTGGAAAAGACATTGAAGGAGAAACTCATTGAGGCCGCCGATGACATGGGCCTTGGAGAGAACGACCTCTTGGGCATCGCCGCACGCGAGGTGCTGGCCGACAATAGTTTGGTGAAAGATGCCATAAGCCTGATTGATGGCAAGGAACCAGCGGACTTGATTTCTGAGAAGCTCGCAGCGGAGGTCAAGGCCAGGACACTCGGCTATTTCTTTGGCAAACTCAAAAAGAATCCCAATGACGAAAAAGTGAAAGAATTTCTTGAGACGCATCTTACCGTCAAAAATGCTGAGAACTGGGCCAAGCAGTTGGGCGAAGGCAAGCACCCCGTTGTTATCGGTTATGAATATGCCCATGGATTTGCAGTGGAAGGGCTAAAGGACTTTTCGATTAAGGTATGCCCTTATGTGAAGACGGTACAGGCCACCGCAAAAACGATGGAAATCCTAAAGAAATTCTGGTCCAATAACCAAATGAATGAATTGTTTGAGTGGTACGAGAAACATGCCGATGCCGACGGGAAGATGAAAAACAGCCTTTGGGATATATTGGACACGAAACTCGCCGCACCCAAGGCCAATTTTGGCATGTCCTCGTATGAGATCCGTAAGATGTTTGAAGACCGTATTGCCCATAGAAACGAGATTGCAAAGAAGGAACGCCAACTCGAAAAGATGATCACGTTGTGGGAGAACAACTATTGGATGCTGCAATCCAATGCGTTCAAGCACACCGACTATGTCCAGCGTTTGACGATGATACACAACCTGATGGAGAGATTCCGTAAGGAGTTGGTGAAAAACGGCAACATCCCCAACAGAAGGGCCGGCGTGACCGTTGACGAACTCCTATGCGAAATCGTGGAGAAATACCTTGAATGTTTCCCCGACCAGAAGAAGTTCTATGAATGGATTGCCAAGAAAGGCTACGGAGAGAACAAGTACCAGAAAACCATGGATGCCATTGAGATGAAGGTTTCGGAAAAGGAGCAGCTTCAGGAAGAAAACCAGATCGAGGAAAATGGGACGACTAATGAAGTGTCGAGTAAGATGGCTACAAGAAAGTATACTATAATTTACTGCCCACCCCCTCCGCCGCACACTTTGGTTGGCCCTGATCCTGAAGATGAATGAATTGGTAAGCGAAGAAAGCTTCCTGAGAGGCATTGGGAGTTATCGCAAGGCAAGTGGAAAAATGCTAATTTTGCGGCATGATTAAAACCACTATCACTAACAAAGAAATTTGGCGTATCGCATACCCCATCATGCTGGGTAACCTTGCGCAGACCATCATCACCTTCACCGACACTGCTTTCTTGGGTCACCTTGGTGCCAATGAGTTGAGTGGCTCCATGATGGCGGGTCTGTATTACTTCGTCTTCACCACCTTGGCGATGGGCTTTGCCGTGGGCATACAGATTTTCATTGCGCGGCGTTACGGCGAGGGCGACTACAAGCGCATCGGTGTGGTGTTTCAGCATGGAGCCACGTTTGTGTTGGGCTTGGGCATTCTTCTGTTCTGCATCTTGTTCTTCTTCAGCCACAGGCTGTTGCATGTCATCATCGAGTCGGAGAACATCTATGTGGCGGCAGATGAATACCTGCGTTTCAGGCAGTTCGGCATCTTCTTCGTGGTGTTCAACTTCCTGTTCCGCTCCTTCTATGTCGGCATCAGTAGCACGCGCGTCATCACTTATTCGACGCTCATCATGGCTGTGGTTAACATCTTCTTCGACTGGGCCTTGATCTTCGGCAATGCTGGCCTACCCGAAATGGGTATCGGCGGCGCGGCCTTGGCCTCACTGCTGGCCGAAATCACGGCATTCTGTTTCTTCTGGATCTTCACTTACGTCAAGATACCGCATGAGGAATATGGCATGTTTCACTGGCATAAGTTGGAGCCGCAGCTGCTGGGCGACATCCTCAAAGTGGCCTTCCCGAGCATGATACAGCGTCTGTTCTCATTTGGTGCCTGGTTCATCTTCTTCGTCATGATCGAAAAGATGGGGGAGATGGCCATCGGGGTCTCGTCTGTGGTGCGCAGCACCTATATGATTCTCATCATCCCTGGCATCGCCTTTGCCTCGACAGCCAACACCTTGACGAGTCGCATTATCGGTGAAGGCAAAAGCAACGAGGTGATGTCGACCGTATGGAAAGTGGTGAAAAACAGTTTCTTGTGTTCGGTGGTATTGGTCGCAGCTGTGGCGATTATCCCGCAATTGGTACTTCAGATTTACACCGATAATGTGGCCTTGGCGCAGGCAGCCATTCCTTCGGTCTATGTAATTTGTGTCGCCACGCTGTTGGGAGCCTTCTCCATGACCTTCTTCGAGGCCGTCTCGGGCACGGGCAATACCACGGCGGCCATGGCCTTGGAGTTCGGCATCCTCATCATTTACATTGTCTATGTCTTCCTGATGTCGAAGACCTCCACAATCGCTGGTGTTTGGACCGCCGAGTGGGTCTACAACATCCTCATCGGCCTGATTTCGCTGGTTTACATCTGGAAGGCGGACTGGGGAAGGAAGCGGATTTGAGGTTGGTTTTACGGAGGTTGAAACCTCCGATGAATTAGGGTCGTCCCTTCGGGACTTTGCTTCACGTTATAGGTTGCGATTTTAAGTTTGTTTATGTATCTTTGCAGAATCTAATCAGACTTAATTTTAGTATTATGAAGCAAAAACTTGTAGTCTTTAGTGGCGCGGGTATCAGTGCCGAGAGTGGAATCCCCACCTTCCGCGACAAAAATGGGGTGTGGGGTAAGTATGATGCCATGAAGTTGGCCAGCGTGGAAGGTTTTGAGGAAGACCCTCAAGCGGTGCTTGATTTCTATAATGCCCGTCGGAAAAACTTGTTGGAGGTGGAGCCGAACCATGCCCATAGGGTTTTGGCTGATTTGGAAAGGCAATACGATGTGACCATCATCACGCAAAATGTAGATAACTTGCACGAGCGTGCCGGAAGCAGCAAGGTCATCCATCTTCATGGGGAATTAAGTAAAGTGACTTCTTCGCGCAATCGTCTCGACTCAAATTGTATCAAGGAATATCCGCTTGATGTTCCTATCCGATTAGGCGACAAAGCCGCTGATGGTTCACAACTCAGACCTTATATTGTTTGGTTTGGGGAATATGTCGACGATTTGGATTTGGCAGAGTATTTGGTGAAAATGGCGGACATTTTTGTTGTCATCGGCACATCGTTGGTGGTGTATCCGGCGGCGGGGTTGGTAGACTATGCCCCGCTTGAGGTTCCTAAGTTTCTGATAGACCCGGGCGAGATGAAGCAAGGGTTGCCTTTTGGTTTTGAGCATATCAAGGCAAAAGCGGTGGAAGGCGTGGATGTGCTGGTGAGAAGGTTGGAGGAGATGGGGAAATAGTTTGTTTTGTTGTATTTTCCTTAATCTGTCTCAAACGCATACTGCTCATCATATTCAACACCTGACTCGTCCAAGAGGTGCTTGTATTCGTCTCTCCAGTCTGTGCGGTGATGGTGCTCCGCTTGTGTTTGGATGTAGCGCATCTATGGCTCAAAGTTTCTTATCTCAGCCGCACCCAAACCACAACGGGCCGGTGGTCGGAGACCTCGGGCTCGTTGAGGACATGGGATTCTAGGGCCTCTGCACGGCCGCCGAAAGCGGCGACATAGTCGATGCATTCTGTCGGCGCGTCGGCAGGGTAGGTGGCTTTGCTGGCGGTAAGCACGGTGAAATACTGCCTCAGCGCAGCTAGTAGCACCGAGTCAGGACCGTCGTTCCAGTCGCCGGCAAGGAGGAAAGGCTTCTGCCACCGTTGGGCTTCTTCCACGATGAGTTGGACTGATGCCAAGCGCTGCTCCTCCTCGAGGTCGAGGTGGGTGCAGGCGATGACATAGTCTGGCAGTTCCACCACCAACAGCACACGAGGCTCCTCGCCAGGCAAGGGGATACGTCTCGTGCTCAAGGGGGGCTCATGGGCGAGGACGCCCACGCCATACTTGCCTCCGTCGAAATCGATGGCGGCTCCAAAGACAGGATGATACTGCGTGCGGCTGGCCAACTCACCCAACTGGTCAAGCTGTCCGCTTCGGCCGGTCATGCTGTCCAGCTCCTGGAGGGCCACCACATCGGGCTGCTGCCGCATGATCACGGCTGCTGTACGGTCATAGTCCAGAACAAGATCCATGCCCGCGCAATGGCGCACGTTGTACGTCATCACTTGTAGCTGCCGGTTCTGTCCGATAGAGGCCAATGCCATGCACAGTAGCAAAACGACTAAAACGACTCTCTGTCTTTTCATGGAGGATGGTTTTTTCTGCGTCAAAAATACAAAAATACTATTTAATGAAGCACATCTCTGTTTTCTGTAAAAAACAATACTATTTTCTTAATCGTTGTAAACCAATGATATATCCGACAACAAACGACAACAAACGACTACTGTCGACAACAAACGTTTGTTCAACGGTTTACTCTTGACATTCTTCTTTACTTTGCAGCATGAAAATTAATTCACCGCATAATATCCTCACCATGTCAAAAATTACTATCTTTGTCCCTTTATTAATGTATCACGTGAAGCGGTCCCTGAGCTTGTCGAAGGGCCGCGTCAACAATCTTGAATCTTTGAATTTTAAATCTTAAATCTTTAAATACTAACTACTTAAAAACCCCACAATCATGACTACAGAAAAAACACAAGAAGAAGCTGCAAAACTGAGGCAGGAGAAACTGAAGGCTTTGGAAGCCACGTTAGGTAACATTGAGAAAAGCTTTGGCAAGGGAAGCATCATGCGTCTGGGCGCCGAGGCTGAGAAGATGGAGAGCATCTCGACTGGCTCCATCGGACTGGACTACGCCCTCGGTGTGGGTGGCCTGCCAAAAGGCCGCATCACAGAGATCTATGGCCCTGAGAGCTCGGGTAAGACTACGTTGGCATTGCATGTCATCGCCGAGGCCCAGAAGAAGGGTGGTATCGCCGCCTTCATCGACGCGGAGCATGCCTTCGACCGTTTCTATGCCGCCAAACTCGGTGTGGACGTGGAGAACCTCCTCATCTCACAACCCGACTATGGGGAGCAAGCCCTCGAAATCGCGGAGAACCTCATCCGTTCTGGTGCCATCGACGTCATCGTCGTCGACTCCGTCGCCGCCTTGACGCCCAAGAGCGAGATTGAAGGCGAGATGGGTGACAGCAAGATGGGTCTCCAAGCCCGCCTGATGAGTCAGGCCATGCGTAAGCTCACCGCCACCATCAACAAGACGGGCTGCGTCTGCATCTTCATCAACCAGCTGCGTGAGAAGATAGGCGTGATGTTCGGTAACCCCGAAACCACCACAGGTGGCAATGCCTTGAAGTTCTACAGCTCCGTGCGCATCGACATCCGCAAAATCAGTCAGATCAAGGACGGCGAGAATGTGCAAGGTAGCCGCGTCAAGGTGAAGGTTGTCAAGAACAAGGTGGCTCCTCCGTTCCGCAAGGCTGAATTCGATATCCTCTATGGTGAGGGCATCTCTCGCTCTGGTGAAATCGTCGACCTCGGCGTGGAGATGGGCATCATCAAGAAGAGCGGCTCGTGGTTCAGCTATGGTGACTCCAAGCTCGCCCAGGGTCGCGACTCGGTCAAGAAACTCATCGAAGACAACCCCGAACTGGCTGATGAACTGACGGCCAAGATTTTTGAGGCTTTGGAGAAATCTGAAGAATAATCTGGCTTCTGGCCTTTGGCCTCTGGCTACTGGCAGCTTGCTTAAAATAGGGGAACTTTCCCTTCTTTTGAAGCTGCCAGCAGCCAAGAGCCAGCAGCCAGTAGCCTAAAAACTAAAATATGAAAAAATCCATCCTATTCCTCGGCCTGCTGCTCGTCCTCTTTGCCTGCAACAACACGCCGAAACCTGAAACAGATAACACGCCCACGAAACCTGAGACTACTTCCGTCACTGTGAGCGAAGCCATCCAGTTGCTGACCGACTCCATCGCGATGGACAGCACCAATGCCCGCCTTTATGTGAACAGAGCCAAAGCCTACTTTGCCGACGAGCAAGTTGGTCAAGCTATGGTCGACATCAACAAGTCGCTGCAACTCGACCCGAACAATTTGGACACCTATCTCTTGTTGGCCGACGTGTATTATGCCTTGGGCGACCAGGATAATATCGCCTCGACGCTCAACCGTGCGGTGGAAATCAACCCTTATGATGGCCGTCCCTTGGTGAAACTGGCCGAACTCAACCTCTTGCAACAAAACTTCAACCTTGCCTTCGCTTACGTCGACAAAGCATTGGGCCTTTCGACGTACAACCCGAAAGCCTATTTTGTGAAAGGTATGTGTTATATGGCTTCGAAGCAGGATACGATCAATGCGCTGAAAAACTTCCAATTGGCCTCTGAGCAGGACGAGAGCTTCTATGACCCCGTTGAGCAAATCAGTCGTATCTATGCTGTCCAACAGCCGCCCTACGCGATGGATTATTTGCGCAAGGCACAACAGCAGTTCCCCGATATTCCTACGGCACGCTATGAGTTGGCGCTATACCTTCAAAGCCATGGCGAACCTGAAGAGGCTTTGCTGCATTACGACACCATCTTGATGACGTATCCATACAATTACATCGTGCTGTTCAACAAAGGCTATGTCAATTATGTCTATTTAATGGACAACGAGGCGGCATTGGAGTATTTCAACAGGGCCTTGACCATCAATCCCACCTATATTGATGCCAAATACAACAAAGGCCGTGTGTTGGAACAGATGGGCGACTATTCGCAAGCCATCGAGATTTATAAGGATGTGCTGAAGACCCAACCCGACTACAAACTGGCTATTGATGCCCTGAACCGCGTGCAAAACCAAGAAAAAGAATAATCTTCAAAAACCAACATGTAACCATGATTCAAGTCTATTGCATCAACACCAAGACAACGAAGGAGTTTCCAGAAGGCATGACTTTGCTAGAGATGCTGCCCGAGTTTGAGTTCGACAGGCCTTATCCCATTGTCTCCGCCAAGGTCAACAATGTCTCGCAGGGCTTGAAGTTTCGCGTCTACAACAGCCGTGACGTGGAGTTTCTCGACCTAACTCACCATACTGCTCGCCTTGTATATTTCCGATCTTTGGGCTTTTTGCTCTTCAAGGCTGCACAGGACCTTTTCCCTAGTAGCAAGTTGAGCATGGAGCATCCCATCTCCAAAGGCTTCTATTGCCGTATTAAGAAAAGCGATGGCAACATTCTCGATGGTAACGACATCGCAGCGCTCAGGCTGCGGATGAGGACCATCGTGGCCGAGGACATCCAGTTCCACCGCCATGAGGCCCGCATTGAGGATGCCATCAAGATGTTCGGCAAGTTGGGACAGTATGATAAGGTGAAACTGTTTGAGACCAGTGGGAAAGCTTATACCGATTACTATACCTTGGACGAAACTCCGGATTATTATTATGGTCGCTTGGTGCCTTCCACGGGTTATCTCAACATTTGGGACATCGAAGCCTATCGTGATGGAATTTTGGTGCGCATCCCTGATCGCGACTATCCCGACCGTCTGGCGGAGATGCAAGACCAGCCCAAGACCTTCGAGGTGTTTTCGGAGAGTCTGAAGTGGAACGACATCATGGGTTTGAGTACGGTCGGCGATGTCAACCATGCTTGTCAGAATGGTATGGCGAGGGAGTTGGTGCAGGTGGCAGAGGCTTTGCAGGAAAAGAAGATTGTGCAGATTGCCGAGGAGATCAACCGCCGTTATCACAGCGAGAACCCTGTACGCTTGGTGCTGATTACGGGTCCAAGTAGCAGTGGAAAGACCACCTTCTGCAGCCGTGTCAGCATCCAGTTGAAAGCCTGTGGACTGAAGCCCATCTCGTTCTCGACGGACGACTATTTCGTCAACCGTGTGGACACGCCCAAACTGCCTGACGGTACTTACGACTTCGATAACTTCGATACCGTCGACCATGCCGCTCTCGAACGCGATTTGATGACTTTGTTGAGAGGCGAAGAGATTGAGGTGCCTGAATACAACTTCGTTACGGGTATGCGCGAATACAACGGCAAGAGGCTGCAGTTGAAGGAGGGAACCGTTTTGCTGTTGGAGGGCATCCACGCTTTGAACCCTATGCTGACGGAAAAGATTCCTGAGCCGACCAAGTTTAGAATCTTCATCTCCACTTTGACCAGCACTGCCTTGGATGACCACAATGCCATCCCGACGGACGACAACCGGTTGTTGCGCCGCATTGTGCGCGACTACAACAAGGGTGCGTTCACGGCGCGTCAGACCATCAGCCAATGGGCCAGTGTGCGCGCTGCCGAGGAGAAGTGGATTAATCCGTATCAGGAGAATGCCGATGTGATGTTCAACTCGGCCTATCTTTTGGAATTTGCTGTGATGCGTAACCATGCCGAGAGTATCTTGGCCACGGTGCCTCCCAACTGCAACGAATACACCGAGGCGCACCGTCTGTTGCGTTTCCTGCATTATTTCACGCCTGTCTCCGACAAGGAGATTCCAGCCACATCCATGCTACGCCAATTCATCGGCGGCAGCAGTTTCATGTAAGCTAAGGTCCCTGAGCCTGTCGAAGGGCCGACTAGCAAGACCAAAATTAATGACGGCGTTTAGCTACGCTGAATCTTCGATTTCGACAAGCTCAACGATCTGCTTTTTATAGGTTTAACAACGTTTAACAACCAGCTTTAACTTTACAATTCAACGATTCAACAATTCAACAATATGTATACTTTTAATGCAAAACAAGTAAAAGACCAAGTCGTACAGTGGATTCGCGACTGGTTTGAAGTGAACGGAAAAGGCTGCAATGCCGTCATCGGCATCTCAGGCGGCAAGGACAGCAGCGTGGTTGCTGCACTTTGTGTCGAGGCCCTTGGCGTGGACCACGTCATCGGCGTGACTATGCCCAACGGTGTTCAGCCCGACATCGACGATAGCATGAAGCTCATCAATCATTTGGGCATCCGCTATTGCTGCGTCAACATCGGCGATACCTATAACACGCTTATCGAGGCGGTGCGCGAACAGCTCGGCACCTTGGATGCTGAGGTAAGCCGTCAGACCACCATCAACCTGCCGCCGCGTCTGCGCATGTCGACTTTGTATGCTGTCTCACAGTCGATGAACGGTCGTGTTGCCAACACCTGCAACCTCTCAGAGGACTGGGTGGGCTACTCGACGCGTTACGGCGACGCCGCTGGTGATTTCTCGCCTTTGGGCGGACTCACCGTGCAGGAAGTCAAGGCGATAGGGAAGGAGTTAGGTTTGCCCATCGAGTTGGTGGAGAAGACGCCCTCTGACGGCCTCACCAACAAGAGCGACGAGGATAACCTTGGCTTTACCTATGCCGTGTTGGACAACTACATCCGCACGGGCGTCTGCAACGACCCCAAGACCAAGGCCCTCATTGACCACAAGCACATCACCAATCTCTTTAAGCTACAGCCGATACCTCATTTCGAATACGAGAAGAATTAATCATGGTATGACACAACACAACAAAATACAACTCTTCGAAGAGAAGAAAGTTCGAGCCTTGTGGGATGATGTAGAGGAGAAATGGTATTTCTCAATTGTTGATGTAGTGGCAGTGTTGACCGATAGTCTTAATCCACGGAATTATTGGAAAGTCCTAAAACACAGGTTGATTAAAGAAGGGAATGAGTCGGTTACAAATTGTAACCAACTGAAGATGCAGTCTTCTGATGGTAAGAAATACAAAACAGATGTCGCTGATACAGAGCAACTTTTCCGACTTATCCAGTCTATTCCGTCGCCCAAAGCAGAGCCTTTCAAGCAATGGATGGCACAAGTGGCAGCCCTTCGTCTTGACCAAATGCAAGATCCTGAATTGAGCATTGAGCAGGCCATGATGGATTACAAGCGTATGGGTTATTCTGATGCATGGATCAATCAACGACTGAAATCCATAGAAATTCGAAAGGATTTAACTGATGAATGGAAACGTAGAGGCTTGCAAGAAGGTGTTCAGTTTGCTACTTTAACGGACATTATCTATAGCACCTGGTCAGGCATGACGGCTAAGGAATACAAACAGTTCAAGGGCTTGAAGAAAGAAAATTTGCGCGACAATATGACCAATCGTGAATTGGTGCTGAATATGTTGGCTGAACTATCTACGAAGGATATTTCCGAAAGCCAAAATCCAGAAACTTTTGCCGAGCATGCTGATGTGGCTCGACAAGGTGGAGAGGTTGCTTTGAATGCCCGCAAGGAGTTGGAAGCCAAGACAGGAAAGGCTGTGGTAACCTCACTGAATGCAAAAGAGGCCATGAGATTAAAAGAAGAAGAACAAAAGAGTATTGAAGGAAGTAAAGATAACAAATAATCAAATAAACAAATAAACAAATAAACAAATAAACAAATAAACAAATAAACAAATAAACAATAAATCATTATAATGTTCTCTTGTCCTATCCAAATAAGAATGAGCGACCTCGACCCGTATAACCATGTCAACAACGGGGCGCAGTGCAATTACTTCGACATGGGTCGTAGCCGTTACTTCGAGCATGTCTTTCAAGCCAAAATCGATTGGCTGACCTTCAAGTACGTCCTTGTCCATGTGGACTTGGACTTCCGCCATCCCGTGTTGTTCCACGACCCCATTGTTTGTGAGAGTCGCGTCCTCGAGATAGGCAACTCCAGCTTCAAGATGGAGCAATGCCTGAAAGATGCTGAAACGGGCGAAGTCAAGACCTTGTGCCACGCCGTGGTCGTGTATTATGACCGCGAGGCGAACAAGGCGGAGCGGATTCCAGATGAACACCGAAATATGTTGGAAGTAATTGATAATTAACGATGGCCGATGGCTAATGGCCTATGGCAGCTTTATGGAAAAAAGGAAGTTCCAACCTCGTAAAAAGCTGCCATTGGCCATAGGCTATAGGCCATAGTCCTTATACATAGAAAAATGAAAAAACTAACGATTACCCTAATCAGCCTCCTGGCCTTCGTTGGCCTCCAAGCCCAGACCGAAGCCGAGCTGAACGCCTGGAACGATGTCAACGTCTATGAAATCAACCGCTTGTATCCGCGGACGAACGTCGTTCCCTCGGGAGAACAATGGTCGCAATGCCTCAATGGTGACTGGAAGTTCCAATGGGTGGACTCGCCCTCGAAGGCGCCAATAGGCTTTTACAAGGAAGGTTACGACGCCTCAGGTTGGAAGACCATCAAGGTGCCGGCCAATTGGGAACTGAACGGCTACGGAACGCCTATCTACGTCAATGTGGACAACGAGTTCCGTCCCAATGAGCCGCCATTTGCCCCGACGGTGGATAACCCTGTAGGCTGCTATCTGACGGAGTTTGATGTCCCCGAGACATGGAAGGACCGCCTGACCTTCCTTAACTTCGGTGCAGTGAAGTCTGCTTATTATGTTTGGGTGAACGGCCAGTTTGTAGGCTTCACGGAAGATGCCAAAACAAATGCTGAGTTTGACCTGACGCCATACGTCAAGGTGGGGAAGAACACGTTGGCCGTCAAGGTCTATCGTTTCTCCAACGGCTCCTATTTTGAGTGTCAGGACTTCTGGCGTTTGAGTGGTATTGAGCGTGATGTGGTGGTTTATTCCAAGCCGAAACTGAATATCGCTGATTATGAGTTTTATGCAGGTTTGGATAGTACATACAAAAAAGGCACATTTCAAATTTGTTTTAAACTTGAGAATCGAACAGGCAAAGAATTGAAAAAAGAAAAGATAGAATTAACTATCAAATCCGATGAAAAAGAGATTTTAAAAATAGAAGAAGACTTGTCCGAAGCTTTGATGTACACCCCAGTACCCATTACTGTTGGTCAGCCCACCATCCCAGTTGGAAAGATAGGATATCTCATTATGGAAGCTGACGATGTTTTGCCTAGCATCAAGCCGTGGTCTGCAGAGCACCCGAATCTCTACCGCTTGGAAATCAAGATTTTGGACAAGAAGGGTAGGGAGGTTGAACGCCTTGAAAACCACGTTGGTTTTCGCACGGTGGAAATCAAGGATGGCAAGCTGCTCATCAACGGGCAGTATGTATTAATAAAAGGTGTGAATCGCCACGAGCATGACCCTTACACGGGTCATGTCATCAGCCGTGAGTCGATGGAACGCGACATTGCCTTGATGAAACAGATGAACATCAACACGGTGCGCACCTGCCACTATCCCGACGACCCATATTGGTATGAACTCTGCGACAAATATGGTCTGTATGTTTGGGACGAGGCCAACTGCGAATCCCATGCCCAAGGCTATGGCGAAAAGAGTCTTGCCAAAGACCCGCAATACCGCGATATGATTTGGTCGCGCAACCGCAACATGCTGGAACGCGACAAGAATCACCCCTCGGTCATTATGTGGTCGATGGGCAACGAGTGCGGCAACGGCGTGAACTTTGAATACACTTACGAGTGGATGAAGCAACGCGACCCTTCGCGCTCTGTGACCTACGAGAGAGCCATTTACGACAAAAACACCGATGCCATCGGCTTGATGTATGCCAGTCCGAAGTACTTGCAACGCTTTGTGGATGAGGGTCTTGATAGCCTGCATCGACCCTTCATTATGGTGGAGTATTGCCACGCGATGGGTAACAGCATGGGCGGCATGAAGGACTATTGGGACGTGATTGAAGCCAACGAGCAACTGCAAGGCGGCTGCATTTGGGACTGGGTCGACCAGAGTTTCATCGTCCACGATAGCGTGAAAAACGTGGATTGGTTGGCCGTTGGCGGAGACTTCGGTCATGCCTACGGTGTGGGCGATGATGATGCTTTCTGCGCCAACGGTGTGGTCAGCAGTGACCGCACCCCGCACCATCACGCCGCCGAGGTAAAGAAGGTATATCAGCCCATTAAGTTCACAGCCAAGGACTTGACTTGGGGAAAGTTTGAGGCCAAAAACTGGCTTTCATTCACCAACGCCTCGGCCTTCGATTGCGATTTTGAGATTTTCTCAGCGGAAAAGACCTTGATGAAAGGTAAAGGTGAATTGGATATCGAACCTTTTGGCACACAAGAGATTAACATCGATCGTTTGCGTATCTATGGCAACCCGGGCGAGGAATTCTTCATTCGTTTCTCGGTGAAGACCAAGGAGGACCAGCCAATTATGCCTGCGGGAACGGAGGTTGCTTATGATGAGTTCAAGTTGGATTGGCCATCCGCACAGTTGGAGCCTTTGGTGAAGGAAAAACAAGTGCAATACAATTCGGGCAGTGGCTCGGTTTACAATGATGATTTCTCGGTGTCTTTCGATAAGGCAACGGGTGCCATTAATTCCTATGTCGTTAACGGGCAGGAACTTTTGAAAGGCGAATTGAGAGACAACTTCTGGCGTGCTCCGACCTTGAACGATGAAGTCGACAGTTGGGCTTTGCCACGTTGGAAGAAGGCAGGATTGCAACACCTGACTGCCAAGACAGGCGGCCTGCATTTCGAACGGCTTGATGACAACACGGTTTCGGTCAATGCCGCTGTAGAATACTATGACGGTATGGGGCAGTTGCAAATTGTGGTCAACAAAGTGTATCTCATTGATGGTGAGGGCAACATTAGCATCACCAACCGCGTTGAGCCGATGGAGACGGTGACTTCTTTGCCGAAGATTGGTCTGCAGTTCCGTGTGCCTCTTAATTACAAGAAGGTGAACTATTTCGGCAAGGACACGGAAAACTATCCTGACCGAAATGCCTCTGGCAAGATAGGATTGTATGAAACCGATGCTTTAAGTCTGTTTGAGCAACACGTTGTACCACAGGACAATGGTAACAATTCCGAAACGCGTTGGATGGCTTTGATGAGCGACAATTCAAAGACGGGCTTGTTCGTTACCATGCCCGACCCTTTCAACTTCAGCATCTACAATTATGATGATGAGAACCTTACAGCTGCTCGCCGCATCAACCAATTGAATCCTACGGAATTCTTGACGGTCAATGTGGACTACAAACAGGCGCCCATCGGCACGGCGACTTGCGGTCCGGGTGTGGATGAAAAGTATGTGCTTGGCAATCAGGTGTATGAATATACGGTGTTGCTGCGTGCGTTTAACACACAAACGCAAGACCCGATAGAGTTGTACCGTTTCCAAGTGCCAAATGCGGATTCCTTGATGGTTCCTACTCCTGTGATCAAGGCGGCGATGGCAGGGAAGGAGGACTTCCGTATGTTCAACCGTCCACTGAACATTTCCATGACTTGCGCCGACCCTAAGGCGGAGATCCATTACACCACCGATGGCAGCGAGCCTACGATAAAGTCTTCGGTCTACAAATCGCCGTTCGTTATCCTCAAGACCACGACCATCAAGGCCAAGGCTTTCAAGAAAGGCAGCGTGCCCTCATTTGTGGCTTTACGTCAGTTCAACCGCCTAAACATCAAGAGCACGACCTTTGTCAACCCGCCTGCGGAACGTTATGGCAAGGATGCCGACATTGCCTTGATGGACGGCAAGAAAGGCATGCTCGGCGACTTTTACAACGATTGGCTCGGCTTTGAAGGCGTCGACATGGAGGCCACTATCGAGTTGGCCGTGCCGACCAAAATCAATATAGTGAAAATTGGCCTTTGCCATGAGCCGCAGTCCTGGGTGATGTGGCCCAAGGGCGTGTGGGTCAGCTTCTCGAAAGACGGTAAGGAGTTCACCGATTGGCAGATGGCCGAGTTGCCCGTTTTCGACCGTCCCAACAAGATGAAGGGTTTTGGCCGCATTGAGGCCCGTCTTCGCACCGACGGCAAGCAGTGGAAGTTCGTCCGCGTGAAAGTGGAGAACCAAGGCGTCTTGCCCGAGTGGCATCCTTATTCGGGGCAAAAGGCATGGATTATGGTGGATGAGGTGACGATAGAATAATAAAAAAGGCGCTCAATCGAGCGCCATTTTCATTTTGTTTACCATTCCACAGCCATTCGCTGCACCGGCATCGTCATGCATCGGGCGCCGCCGCCACCACGCGAGAGTTCGTTGCCTTCGAAGGCGACGATACACTTCTTGACATGGTCGAGGTTGACTCTGTTGTTGGCCACATCGGCAGCTGTGACGATGTTGAAACCGGCTTTGTTCAAAGCCTCCAAAGTGTGTTGGTTACGGCCGTAGCCGATGAACTTGCCAGGCTCGAGGCAGAAGAAGTTGCAGCCGCTGTGCCATTGCTCGCGTGCGGCCCAGTCGTTGTTCCTGTTGCCACAGTAGACAGGCTCAAGGTCGATGCCAATTTCCTTCAGTCCTTCAAGCAGGTCTGAGACCTCCTTGCCGATGGCCTTCTGGCCGTCGACGGTAATATGGAAGGTCTTGTACTTGCTGTTCATGATGACAGGCTCGTATATCATGCATCTGTCGACATCAAGCATGGTGAACACCATGTCGAGGTGGATGAATGATTCGGGCTCCAAAGGCAGTTCTTGGAAGATGAGGTGCTTCACGCCGGGCTTGGTCTTCAGGTGCTCGACCAATGCCTCCACGCCGTGCATATTGGTACGCGAACCGAGGCCGCAAATCACCACGTCATCGCGGATGATTTGCACATCGCCGCCCTCCACCGTGCCTTCACCATGGATGTCGTAGCTCAACACAGGGTTGATGACCTTAGTGTCGAACAGGGGATGCAGGTTGTAGATGCTGTTCAGAATCATGCACTCGCGGGCACGCACTGTTGTGGCCATGTTGCTGATCATGATGTTGTCGAACATGGTGAACGACGCATCGCGCATGAAGAAAAGGTTGGGAATCGGCAGCAAGGCGTAAGGATCCTTGTTGATAAAGGTGACGTTTTCCAGACGGACGCCTTCGATGAGTTGGCGCGAGAGTTCTTCGGCCGACAGCGACTTCAGATAAGGCGCAAGGAAACCTTTGTCCTCGGTCTTGCACACGCGGTCAACCATGGCGTTCTTGACGCTTTCCATCTGCAGGATGTCAGTCAACAAGTCGCCAATCTCGTGGACTTCAGCTACTTTTTGCAGCACTCTCTTGAAATAGCTGTATTCTTTTTGCGCCACCTGCATGTTCAAGATGTCGCTAAACAGGAAGGTGTGCGCGTTTTCCGGGGTCACTTTTTCCAGTTCCGGGCCTGGAGTATGTACTAGAACATGTTGGAGTTTTCCAATTTCTGAGTTGACACTGACTTTGATTCCTTCTTGTGAATCCATAAAAACCGTTTTGGTGAAACAATAAGAGCAGGGCTAAGCCACTCACTCCAAAGATGGGTGCAAAATTAGGGAAAATCTCGGAAAGGCCAAAGAAAAAAGTGGAAAATCAGGTCGGATTTCTGTCTGTCGGCTTACAATCTGCTGTCAATCATTGGATAGGGCAACGTCTTCATCCATATTGTAGGCTCTGAATTGCAACTTCTCAGGTTGTTGGATGTTGAGGTACAGCTCCTCGCAATCTTCCGTACCCCATTGCCCGACTAATGAGGCCTCTCTGGTCAAAGTCTTGAGCTCATCGAGGAAGTCCTTCCGTGGGATGGCATAAGCCCCCAAACTCATCAGGTGCTCTGTTTCTTGCTGGCAGTCGATGAGCTTGAAGTCGTGCGCCTGCAAAAATTGGTGCAGATGATAGAAGGCTACTTTTGAAGCATCGGTCACTGTATGGAACATCGACTCGCCGAAAAATGCCTTTCCTATAGCGAGGCCATACAATCCTCCAACCAATTCACCGTCTTGATAACTCTCGAATGAATGGGCGATGCCCAACTTGTGCAGTTCGCAATAGGCGTCCACCATCTCATCCTGAATCCAAGTGCCGTCTTGGTCCTTGCGCGGTGTCTCGGCGCAATGCAGCATCACCTCGCGGAAGTTGGTGTCGATTCTCACCTCAAACTTCCCTGACCTTATCGTGCGTCTCAGAGACTTGCTCACCCGCATTTCGCCGGGGCGGATGATGAGTCGAGGGTCAAGCGACCACCAAAGCAAGGGCTCGTCTTCACTGTACCAAGGGAAGATGCCGTTGGCATAGGCCACGATGAGACGTTGGGGCGAGAGGTCGCCGCCAAAGGCCAAAAGACCCTCTTCGCTGGCACGGTCGGCAGGCGGAAAGAAACAGTCATCGTCGTTGAGTTGGTACAAAATGTTCATGACCTTACAAATGGAGCGCAAAATTACATATTTTTGCGGCACAAAACACCACGATGCCACGTTATTTCATCCACATGGCCTACAACGGTAGCCGCTACCATGGTTACCAGATCCAACCGCATTCCGACAGCGTGCAGGCGACGGTGGAGCAATGTCTGAGCCTCAAGTTAGGACAAACGGTGTCTATTACGGGCTGCGGGCGCACAGATACAGGTGTCCATGCAAGGAACTATTACGCCCATTTCGACATGGAACAAGAGCTGAAAGACACGGAAGCTCTTGCCCATCAGATGAATGCTTTCCTTCCAGAGGATATAGTCATCTATCGGATTTGGCAAGTTGCGCCAGAGATGCACGCCCGTTTCGATGCCGTGTCGCGCACCTATCATTATTACATCACGCGTACGAAGAATCCCTTCCACATCAACGATGCCTACTTCCTGTACGGTGATTTGGACATCGCCAAAATGCAAGAAGCTGCCGATTTGCTCTTCGAATATGAGGACTTCACGAGCTTCTCGAAGGTGCATACCCAGGTAAAAACCAATAATTGCAAGATCATGGAAGCGCAATGGTTTGAGCAGGACGGTATGTTGGTGTTCCGCATCAAGGCTGACCGATTCTTGCGTAATATGGTACGAGCCATTGTCGGAACGCTGTTGGGGATAGGGAAGGGGCGCATGACCTTGAAGGAGTTCCGTGCTGTCATTGAGCGTAAGGACCGCTGTGAAGCCGGCACCTCAGTGCCTGCCCATGCGTTGTTTTTGGAAGAAGTGGAGTACAGTCAAGTAGATTCCCCTTCGGGGAATAGAGAAACAGTAAGTTATAAATGCGGCGGAAAAGACTGTTTTCAACCTGTAAGCTCTTCAACCGCCGCCGGTCAACAAAAACACAAACTTCCATTCCCCGCAGGGGAATCTCATTAAATCTTTGAATTTTAAATCTTTAAATCTTTAAATCTTTAAATCCCAAATATGTTCCAGAAAATCATTCGTTTTTGCGTTAAGTTAGTTCAAAAATACTTGCCTGAGCCCTTCATTTTTGCCGTGGTGCTGACCTTGTTGGCCTTCATCAGCGCCATGCCCGTATGCAAACAAACTCCACTTGAAGTGGTCGAGCATTGGGGCAACGGAGTGTGGTCGTTATTGGCTTTCGCCATGCAGATGGCTTTGGTGTTGGTGACGGGTTCGGCTTTGGCGGCGGCACCGTCCATCAAGAAAGGCATCAGTGCCTTGGCGGGCTTGCCCAAGACCCCTGCCGGTGCCATCGCTTTGGTGACTGGCATATCAGCCTTGGCTTGTTGGCTCAACTGGGGCTTCGGCCTTATCGTGGGTGTCATCTTCGCCAAGGAAATCGCCAAGAAGCTGCGTGGCGTGGACTACCGTCTGCTTATCGCCTCGGCATACAGCGGCTTCGTAGTGTGGCACGCCGGTCTCTCAGGCTCCATCCCGCTGACCATGGCATCGATTGAATCTAATCTTGAGAAGGTTACCAATGGTACACTCACCCAGCCTGTACCCGTTAACGAGACGATCCTGACCTATCAGAACCTCATCATGGTGGCGGTGGTCATCGTGGCCATTGTGGTGGTCAACGCGCTGATGCACCCTAAGGGAGAGCATGTGGTGGCCATTGAGCCATCTTTATTATATGAAGAAGAGTCACAACCCACCGTGAAGGCCACGACACCTGCCGAGAAGTTGGAAAACAGCCGTGTGCTCTCGTGGATCATCTCTTTGTTGGGCTTGACCTATTTGGTCATCAAGCTGTTCGTGAAAGGCGGCAGCTTCGACCTTGGTGCGGTCATTATGCTGTTCCTGTTTTTGGGCGTCATCCTGCACGGCACACCTTTGGCCTATGTCAAAGCTTTCGGCAAGTCGGTGGGTGGTGCGGCAGGCATCTTGTTGCAGTTCCCGTTCTATGCAGGCATCATGGGTATCATCACAGGTGTTGGAGCGTCGGGAATATGTTTGGGTGAGGTGGTGAGCAACGCTTGTGTGTCCATCTCAACGCCCAAGACCTATCCTTTGTTCACCTTCTTCTGTGCGGCCATTTTGAATATGTTCGTGCCATCGGGTGGCGGTCACTGGGCCATCCAAGCACCGATCATGTTCACGGCAGGTGCCGCTTTGGGTGTGGCTCCTGGATTGACGGGCATGGCCATCTCATGGGGTGATGCTTGGACAAACCTCATCCAACCTTTCTGGGCTCTTCCAGCTTTAGCCATAGCCAAACTGAATGCCAAAGACATCATGGGCTTCTGCATCATCGACTTGTTTGTCACGGGTTTGATTATTTGCGGCGGATTGTTGCTTTGGGCGTAAAAGCAAGCCTCCCATGTCATTCCAGCAGAGGAATGTGGGGAAGCGGGAATCTATGGGAGGCGGTTTATAGAAGTCATACTTATAGTTCCCCGCGCATAGATTCCATGCTTGCGCACAGGCCCACGTTGGAATGACATGCGCGGCTGGCAGGAATGACATGGGAGGCTAACTGATAATTAACTTTTTCTCCCCGAAATTTGGTGTATTTCAATTCTTTTTGTATTTTTGTGGCAAATTAGGCAGTCATGAAGATCATTACATTAGGCAAGACCAACTTGAAGGTGAACAAGAATGGTTTCGGAGCTTTGCCCATCCAAAGAATCAGCGAAAAGGAAGCCGTGTATCTATTGCATAAGGCTTTCGACAACGGCATCAATTTTTACGATACGGCGCGTTTCTACACTGATAGTGAGGAGAAGATTGGTGCGGCCTTCGCCGACAGAAGGAAAAAGGTCATCATTGCATCCAAGACGGGTGCCACCACCATCGAGGACTTTTGGAAAGACTTGCACACCACCTTGAAAAACCTCAAGACAGACTACCTCGATTTGTACCAATTCCATAATCCTGCCTATTGCCCGCGTCCGGGCGATAAAGAGGGTTTGTACGATGCCATGAAGGTTGCCAAACGTCAAGGCAAGGTGCGCTTCATCGGCATCAGCAACCACCGCCAGAACGTGGCCATGGAAGCCATCGAGCGTGACTGCTACGACACACTGCAATATCCGTTCTCGTATCTCTCATCTGAGGACGATCAAAAGATTGTGGAGGCCTGCTTCAAGCACAATATGGGCTTTATCTGCATGAAAGCCATGGCGGGCGGACTCATCAACGACTCAGCCTTGGCCTACGCCTTCCTCAACCAATTTGACCATGCTTTGCCCATCTGGGGTATACAGCGGGAGAGTGAGCTGGACGAGTTCCTTTCGTACCAAGATCACGAGCCAGAATTGAGTTCGGCCTCATGGCGCAAGATTGAGAAGGAACGTCAGGAGTTGTCAGGTGAGTTTTGCCGAGGCTGTGGCTACTGCATGCCGTGTCCAGCAGGTATCCAAATCAACGACTGCGCCCGCATGAGCCTCTTCTTGAAACGCGCACCATATAGCGTCTACCTCACCGAGGAATGGGCCGAGAAAATGAAACTCATTGAGAAGTGCAAGCACTGCAACCAGTGCAGCAGCAAGTGTCCCTATGGCCTCGACACGCCGACGCTCTTGGAAAAGAACTACGAAGTTTTCAAGGAGTATTGGGCCAAGAAACAGGCTGGAGAATTGTGATGTTTCAATAGATGAACGAAAAAGCTCCGCTGCTCATTGAGTAGCGGAGCTTTTTCGTTTCTTACCGTCTGAAGGATTACTTCAGCGGGGCAGGAGTGTGGTACTCGCGTGCACCGAGCTCCTTGTCAAGCATAATCATGCCACCGATGTGGTCGCCGATCATCTTGCAGTGGTTGACGAGGTCGCGGGCGTTTTCTTCCTCTTCCACCTGTTCGTCGATGAACCAGGCGAGGAAGTTAGCGGCAGCGCGATCTTTGTCTTCATCAGCGATGTCGCACAGGTTGTTGATCATGGCAGTCACCTTCTTCTCATGGGCGAGAGTGTCCTCAAAAGCGGCCAAAACGGTCTTCCATTCGGTCTGCACTTTGGCAATGGGGGCAAGGATGACCTTGGCATCTTGCGAATGCATGTAGTTGATCATGATGGCGGCATGTGCCTGTTCCTCCAAGAACTGTACCTTGAACCAATGGGCAATGCCATGGAAACCCTTGGCGTAGATGTCTTGCGACATGCTCAGATAGAGGTAAGCCGACCACATCTCAGCGTTGATCTGGTCGTTAATGGATTTTGCTAATTTCTTGCTAATCATAGTTGTTGAATCGTTTATTGTTTAATCGTTTAATTGTTGGTTTGTAGGGCTGTCACACCGTGGCAGACGCGGATTAATTACCGTGCGGCTGCCGTAATACGACAGCCCTACAAGCTTGTGATTATTCGCCAAAATAACGTTTGTAAAGACCCTCAAAGCCTTTGCCATGGCGGGCTTCGTCTTTGGCCATCTCGTGGACGGTGTCGTGGATGGCATCGAGGTTGCGCTCCTTGGCCACGCGGGCGATGCGCATCTTGTCTTCACAGGCGCCGCATTCGGCAATCATGCGCTTGTAGAGGTTGGTCTTGGTGTCCCAAACCACATCACCCAGCAGCTCGGCGAACTTGGCACAGTGCTCGGCCTCTTCAAAAGCATAGCGTTTGAAGGCCTCGGCAATCTCGGGATAGCCTTCGCGGTCGGCCTGACGGCTCATGGCCAGATACATGCCGACCTCGGTGGCCTCTCCCATGTAGTGGGCGTTGAGGTCCTTGATCATGTCGTCGCCAGTGCCTTTGGCAATGCCAAGCACATGCTCGGTGACAAAGTTCAGGGCAGCGCTCTCGTCAACGACTTTCCATTCGACGATTTGCTTGCATTGAGGGCAGCGCTCGGGGGCTTCCTCTCCTTCATGTACATACCCGCAGATGGGGCAGATGAATTTCTTCTTCATAGTTGTGCTTATTTATTGAGTTAGTTTTTGCGAAAAATGCAAATGCAAAGATAGTCTTTTTCTTTCATATTCCTATCCTTACGGAAAAATATTCTTTGTGTGGACTTGCAAGAGTTTTTTTCTTACTTTTGCATTTTGTTTCCAAGCTAAACAACCCAACCTTATGTTGAATAGAAGATTTCTGAGAGTCAAGGCGTTACAGTCAATCTATGCCTATCACCAGTCCGAAAGTTCCAATCTGCCCCAAGCTGAAAAGCAGTTGCTCGCTGGGGTCGATGATCTATATAAGCTTTTTGTCTACCAGCTTTCTTTCTGGATCGAAATCAGACAGTTTGCCGAACGTCGTATAGAGGAGAACAAGTTGAAGCATTTCCCGACTGAGGAGGACCTGAACCCCAATATGAAGTTTGTCAACAACAGAATCCTCAAGGCTTTGGACGATAATCAGCATCTGGCGAAACTCATTGATCAATACAAGATCAACTGGGTCGATTCTCGTGAGGACTTCGTTCGCAATATGTTTGTAAAGCTGACGGAGACACCTGAGTACCAGGAATATATGAACAATGGCAAGGACAACTTCAGTGATGACAAGCATTTCTTGACCACGGTGATTGACACATATATGCCTGAAGATGGCTTGCTCTACGATTTCTATTCCGACCGCGACCTCTCGTTCAACAGCGACTATCAACTTGCCATCTATCTGCTTTGGAAGTTCATCAGTGAGATGCCTGCCAATTTCGATGCTTCCAGTATGTTGCCACCAGTGTTTAGGGACGAGGCCGAGGACAAGGAGTTTGTAGTCAAGCTGTTCGAGAAGACCCTTCTTCATGCAGACGAGTATATGGAAATGGTGAAGGCCAACATCTCCAACTGGGATTACGACCGTTTGGCATTGATGGACAAGATTCTGATCTTTATGGCGTTGACGGAGTTCATCGAGTTCCATTCCATTCCCGTGAAGGTCACCATCAACGAATACATCGAGATTTCCAAGTTTTACAGCACGCCGGAGAGCCGCCGTTTTGTGAATGGCATGCTCGACCGCCTTTCAACTGAGCTGAAGGAGAAAGGCAGGTTGGTGAAGACAGGCTTGGGACTGGTAGACAAATAATTGCACATCAGCGCAATAATAATGAAATAGGTGCCGTTATCCTCAAAATATGGAACTATGAAACGAACAATCTACATTATATGCTCTTTGGCACTCTCAATCATCACTTTGCAAGCCCAAGCGCAAGTAAAAAATGGTTTGTATCGTGCCTTGACAGATGCCAACTCAGCCCGTGTAGTGGCCTTGGGCGGACTGCCTTTGCCCGTGCATGACGGCGACTTGCAGACCGCCGTTTTCAACCCTTCGGCCATCTCGCCCGAGATGAACAACCAGCTGACTTTGTCGTATGTCGGCGACTTCAATGTCGGAACCAACTTCGCCACGGCGCAATACAGCCATACCTTCGAGAAACTGGGCAGCTTTGCGACATCGGTGCAGTATTACAACTACGGCACGATGCAGTATGCCTCCGAAAGCGGCCAAACCGATGGCAGCACATTCAATGTCTCCGACTATGCCGTCACCTTCGGCTGGGGACGTGAGCTGACCGACAAATGGAGCATCGGTGCCAACCTGAAGTATGCTGGCGTGCAGTACGAAGCTGGGCGTGCAGGTGCTATAGGTGTGGATGTGGCCGGTACCTATTGGTCGTACTCCAACTGGGCATTCACTCTTGCCGCACGCAACATCGGAATGCAAGTCTATTCGAAGGAGTTGAATGTGGAGGACAAGTGGTTGCCCTTCTCTTTGGACTTTATGGCATCCAAGAAGCTCGACCACCTGCCGTTGACCATCATTATGGGCTACAAGGACATACAGCATTGGAACAAACTCTATGAGGATCCGCTTGACTTGGCAGGTTATTACGATCCCATCACGGGTGTGTATCAGGAGCCTTCGAAAGTCTCCCAGTTCTTTACCAATTTAGGCTGTCATCTGCTTATTGGAGGCGAGATGGCCATCGGCAAAAACCTGTTCCTGAGGGCGTCCTACAACTACGAGACGCATCGTGAAATGGGTGTGCCAGAGGCACGTAGTCTGGTGGGCTTTTCAGCTGGTTTTGGCATTAGGATCAAGGCCTTCCAAATCGACTATGCCCGCTCAAGGAACAACATCGTTGGATCGCCAAACTTCTTGACCCTCCGTGTGGATTTGAGTAAATTCTAAATTGACACGAGACTACGAGACTGCGGGACTGCGAGACAGGTCCCTGAGCCTGTCGAAGGGCCCGAAGACTCGAAGTCCCGAAGTCCCGAACTCAAATAAAGATGTATCTCCACGAACTAAAACTGACCAATTTCAAGAACTGTGAATCGGCGGATTTGCAGCTCTCGGAGAATGTCAACTGTTTCGTGGGCTTGAACGGGGCAGGGAAGACCAACATCCTCGATTCCATATATTACCTTTCTTTCTGTAAGAGCTTCTTCGGCGCGACCGACAAGCAGAATATCCGTCATGAGCAGGATTTCTTTGCCATCCACGGCGTGTATTCGCACGACGGCAAGGATGATGAGTTGGTGTCGTGTGTGCAGAAGCGCGACCAGAAGAAGTCGTTCCGTTTCAACAAGAAGGAATACGACCGCCTCAGCGACCATATCGGTAAATTCCCTTTGGTGATGATTTCGCCCTATGATCGCGACCTCATCAACGAAGGCAGCGACCTGCGCCGAAAGTTCATCGACGGCGTAATCTCGCAGTTCGACCCCTTGTATCTCAATGCCTTGCTGAAATACAACCGTGCCTTGCTGCAACGCAATATGCAGCTGAAGCAGTTTGCCGAAAGCCGTCATTTCGACCGTGAGTTGCTACGCCTTTGGGAAGACCAGTTGGCCCAATTTGCCGATGACATCCATACCAAGCGCCGTCAGTTTTTGGAGGAGTTTTTGCCCATCTTCCAGCATTATTACGAGATTGTCTCAGGCGGCACAGAGAAGGTGAATGTCATCTATCAGTCGCGCTTGGATGAGAAGCCCTTGCATGAGCTGTTGGAGGAGAGTCTGCAACAAGACCGTTATTCAGGCTACACCAACGTGGGCATCCATAAAGACGACTTGGAGTTTGCCTTGGACGGCCATCCGTTGAAGCGTTTCGGCTCGCAGGGACAGCAGAAGTCGTTTGTGGTCTCGATTCGTTTGGCGCAGTTTGAGTTCAACTATCAGAAGATTGGCTACAAGCCCATCTTGTTGTTGGACGATATCTTCGACAAGCTGGATGACCAGCGTGTGATGAAACTCGTCCGCTTGGTCGGTGACGAGCATTTCGGTCAGGTCTTTATCACTGACACGCAGCAGAACAGGGTGGAAAAACTGTTTGAAAACACCAACATCGACCACAAGATTTTCGAAGTGGTGAAGGGTGAAGTCAAGGAGATAGGAGGTGGCGATGGTGTACTTTGACGTGAAGCCGCTCGGCGAGCTTATCAAGGAATTTTACGAACAGCATCGCGGTTCTGAATATCTGGATGAAGTCAAGGTTGTCGAATCCTGGCCCAAGGTGGTTGGTCCGTTCATCGCCACGCACACTATTGACCTTTCCATCAAAAACGGGGTGCTGTACGTCCGCGTCGACAGTGATGCCTTACGCAGCGAATTAAGCTATTCCAAATCCTTGTTGATGAAGAATCTGAATGAGATGGTGGGGAAGGAGATGCTCACTGAAATCGTGCTGAATTGATTTCTCTTGGTTGCGGGCAAAGACGGTTGGTGGAAAAGGGACAAACAACGAGGCAGGAAAGGGGATTATTCAGGCAAAATACCAAAGAAAAAGGATGACCGCAAACCGCAACCATCCTTTCCCTTTATGCTAAAAACAATAATTTTTCTTTTTACTGTATTGCTTGATACAAAGCTTGTACCTCTGATGCGCTCAATGCATAATTGTAGCTGCGGAAGTTATCAATTTTGCCGCTGAATTTTCCTGCGTGGTTATTGTTAACAGCTGACCCAATAAAGGTCATGTTTACGTTGTCACCCCAAACCCAGCCGTTGTTACCTGGACTGGGTTTTGATTCAAACAACACTCCATCAAGATAAATCATAGCCATGCTCCCATTTACTACGGAGATGGTCAACATGTGCCATTGATTATTAATATAACTGGAAATAGAATTTGTCGTTACTGGATAGATTGCAGAGCCTGCGATATATTTAATGCAGGAAGATTCTTCTGTCAGATAAAAACTGTAACAAGGCCAATCAGTGTACAAAACATCAGTACCTACTATATATTGGGCGGTATTACTTTCAGTCTTAAACCATAAATTTATTGTATACTCAGATCCTGCTGGAACGATGTTATCCTCTACAAAAATGAGAGAATTTCCGTCAAATTGTCTGGATTTGCCTGCACCATCAGGAGTATCAGTAGAGGTGGTTGTGCCACTATTAATGCCTGTGTAATTGCCTTGCCAGTCTACAATCTCTTCGTCATCGAAATCGAAGTAGCAGAACAAGCCATCAGTGAGGATTACATTGCTGAAAACAGCTTGAAGCTGCAAGTCCCCTGAGGAGATGTTGCCCGCCACAACGGTGATGTTCTTTGTGCAGTTCTCAAAACCAGACATTACGCCTTCGACGGTGTATTGTCCAGGTTCGAGGTTGGTGAATTCGTAACGGCCATCGCTACCGGTTGTTGTCAATAAGCCTGTTGGATTGAGGGAGATGTTGACCCCTTGTATGGGTTCATTGGTGTTGGCATCTGTGACAATGCCTTGGATTTGTCCCGTGGTCTGCTCCTTGTTGCAGGAGACCATTAGGCACATTGTTAAGGCGATAATTACGCCTAATGCTAATTTAATTCTATTCATAATGATTGTAATTTGGTGATTTGTTGTTTTAAGCACGAAACTGCTTGCGCTTGAATACGCAAACTTTCCGCTTACTTATGATTTCTTTCTCTGATATGGGCTTTTGTTATTATTGCACCTGCAAAAATACACTTTTTTCGTAAAAAGTTACCACCTTTTGTTGATTTCTGGGCGAAATTACCGCTTGCAAATCAACTTGAAATCGCAATAGCTGCATTTCTTGTCGTCTTTGGTTTGTGTGAAGGGAATTGCCGTATCGAGCATTTCGTCTACTACGGCTTCAAGCATGGCTTCTATGTCGTTAATGAAAGTGCTGTCATCTAAGAAGCTGATGTTGGCATCGGCGTCGTCTTTTTTGGGAGCAGCCTTGGAAAGTTCGAACTCGATGGCATTGGCGTATTTCAGTCCGTGGATGGCGGTGGTCACCTGCTCGGGCGTGATGGATTGATTCCCTTTGAGATACAGATACTTATAAAGTAGTAATTGAAGTGCTTTTTCGGGAATCTGTTTCAGATAATCGAGGTCATTTTCACTTTGATGGCGCACGGGAACCTTGAGGTCGGTGCTGCTCACATGCCCCGTCTTGTAGTCGATGACTCGGATGAGGCCACCAAATTGGTCGATGCGGTCGGTGCGACCATAGAAAATGCAATCTCCATGAGAGGTTGGCAGGCTTGACCTCAATTCGCCTTCGGTTTCCAATAGGGTCAAGGTGCTGTTTTCCAATTGTTTGGAAGTGTAGTTGAGATAGTTCTTCAGTTGTTGCTCAATGGTGACACGGTTCAAGTAGTTGAAGCCCACATCGGGAAGGCCATTGGGCAAGTTTTTCGCTATTGATAGGGCTAGTTTTTGTTCCCATTGTGGCTTGATGACTTTGTCAAAAAGCTCTTTGTCAATGAGTTGTGTTTTTCCGTCTTTCAGCAGGTAGTCGGCAAACAGAAACTCTAGTGTGTCGTGGATGATGGTGCCTATGACATTGACGCCCGTGTCTTCCTCAACGCTATTGTCTTCAATTTGGGCGATATACCGCAGATAATACTTCAACGGACAATTCAGATAGGTGGACAAAGCGGAAGGGGAGAGGCCTTTCTCTTCGATGAGGTAGTGGAGACGGTCTAAGGCATTGGTTTTCTGTGCGCTGAGCTTCTGTGACTCCAAAGAGGATTTTGCAGCACTGTTGAACGATTCTTCCTCGACTTTGATGTTGGCGTTTTTGGCCAGCTCGTGCTTGATTTGCAGGATGAATCGGCTGGCCTCGCCGCCAGATGTGTCGCCTAAATTGTTATAATACAAATAAATGTCTTTTCCGTTTTGAAGCAGGCGATAAAAATTGTAGGCGACTACGGCTTGACTGTCTGCGTAGTCAGGCAGCCCACAAGCATGGCGAATGAATTGAGGGATGAAACTGCCTCGTGACTTGTCGGGCGGCAAAATGCCCTCGTTGACGCTGAGCAGGTGCAGCCGCTCAAAGTCAAGGTTGCGGGTTTCGAGCAAGCCCATGATTTGTAGTCCATCAGTCTCACTGCTGTTCAGCTTCAGACTCGCTGCTGACGACAGCACCCGATACAAAGACTCAAGGCTGTGCGCGTCTTTGACATATTGGGCGTTTTGCCCGATGACTTTTTGCAACCGACTAATGATTTTTCCGATTTCGCTGACTTGGTTGAGGAGGAATTGATTCCTTTCTTGCTCTGGTTTTGATTGGAACAAATGTGAGATGAAGACCAGCACTTGGTTGAGGTCTTCCAAGATTATGGCTGGCGATGATTCGTCTTTCTTGTTCAGGATAACCTTCAGAAACGCCTGAATGTTGGGCATCTGTTGGAATGACTCCAGGTCGCTGTCCTCAAAGATGAATTTGCCATTCTTCACCGCATTTTGCTTCCAATGGCTAAAGGCTTCAAGCTCGTTTCTGGAGAAGACGATTTTGACGATTTCAAGATCCATCAAGTGAAGGACGGGCCAAATGTACCAACCTTCTGCCACACGCTCTGTCCCGTTGTCGTTGATTTTTCGAGAGATTCTTTTGTGTCGATACAGAGTAAAACATTCCTTAACAAGCTGGTTGACAGGTGTTTTTGTTGTTGGATAGCCCATTGAGACTTTGAAGCCTGAGAAAGTGCTTGGAATACTGTTCAAGACAGGAATCAGCAAGTTCTCGTCAGCAAGGATGACGGCTTGCTTCTCATCCTGTTTCTCTTTGGATTCGCCTTGCTTTTCATCATGGATTTCTTGAAGTTTGGCTTGAAGTGCCTTGGCCTGCATGGCGTTGCCACTGGCATTGATGATGTGTATGGTTTTTGACTCGGTGGTCAGTGCTTGGGAGATGCCGTTCTCAATCCATTGTGGATGAACCTTTTTGTACTTCCTTGCAAAAAGACCTGCCTCATTGTTTTCGTCATCGACATAATAGGCATCGTAATCGAACAGGATCTCAGCCTTACCGTTTCTAATGAGCGTGTTGATGATGCGTTCCTCGGTGGTGCTCAAGGCATTGAAGCCGGCGAAGAGGATGCTTCTTTCCCCAATTTTTTCCAATAACTCAGATTCAGGCAATTCTGCCAAATGCCTGGTGATCATGCCGTAGTAGCCTTTCCTTTGTCGTGTCAAACGCTCGCGGAGTTGGAAATAGTACAGTTGAAGCGTCTTGAAAAAATCCAAGTACTCTTTTTCCTTTTGGGTGCGGCTTTCACCGTTCACATTCCAAACTTGCAGTTCTTTGTCGTCTGCTACAAACTCAAACACCTTCTTTGCATTGATGCCATATTGGTCGATTTCATCGAAGTCCTTGGCCATTTGTGCCGCTTGGCCTCCAAAAACGCTTAGGTCGCTGTCTTGCTCCACATGCAGTCTCGCATCGATGTCAATGAGTTCAAACAACAAGTCGATAGTATCGGCTAAGGCGATGCCGCTCCATTGGGTGATGGCTTCTTCTATAGAAATCATCTGTGGCAGCCAGATGGTTTGGTCACAGCTTGTTTTGAAAGCATTGCGCAAATAGAAAGCCGCCCTTTTGTTGGGGAATACTACGGTCAGTTCTTGCTTTTTGAGGTCGTAACGGCTTTGGATGTGCTGGGCTAGCTTGGAAATGAAGGTGTCGTGGCTCATTTTACTAGGTTGTTAAGGTAGTTTTCGGCGGCTTGCAGTTGTTCGGGTTTGCCCAAATCGAACCAATAATCGGGTTGGATAGGTTTGGAAATGATACGGTTGGTTTTGGCCAAATCGAGGTATAAATCAATGACACTCTGAGGCTTAACCTCAAACTTAGCAAACAAATCGCTCCTGAAAAAATGCAGCCCGCTGAAGGCCATTTCTTTAAGCGAAGGTCCCTGAGCCCGAGGTTGCTGAGCAAAGTCGAAGCATCGAATGGCCGACTCGTTATGGACCCATTTGAATTTCTCTTCCGACTTATTCATCCACCCAACAAGCTGGTTCTCAGCATCAAACAACAACTTCCTATTCGTCTCCCTGTCTTGCGTCAGCAACCAAGCGTCATCCTTAGAATCAAGGAATTGTTGGCTCATATCTCGAAGGTTCACATCGCTGATGATGTCAACATTATGCACCAACACGGCTTTTGAGTCTTTGAACAGGGGAGTGGCTTTTACGATGCCGCCGCCCGTGTCCATCAGCAGGTCGCGCTCATCGGAAATCTGTATGACAGCGTCAAACTGATGTTGGTTAATGAAGTCAATGATTTGTTCGCCAAAATGATGCACATTGATGACAATGTGATAGAACCCGTTAGCAATCAGGTTTTCGATGCAATGCTGCAACAATGGTTTGCCGTTAAGCTCTACCAAAGCCTTGGGCTTGTCTTGGGTCAGTGTTTTGAGGCGCGTGCCGAGGCCGGCGGCCAAAATCATTGCGTTGGTTTCGATTCTTGGACTCATAAGCCGGTTTCCTCCGTGATTTTGCGTTCGATGTGGTTCAGTTTCAGATGGATGTCGGGATAGGTCGCCTTGAGCCATTCGTAGATGGTTTGGGCGAAGAAGACGGAGCGGTGCTGTCCGCCAGTGCAGCCAAACGACACCATCAGGTTGCTGAAATGCCGCTCGCGGTAGTTGTCGACGCTTTGCCCAATGATGACTTTCGCATGGTCGAGGAAGACATGGACGGGCGGCTTGGCCATGAGGTAGTCGATGACCTCCCAGTCGCGGCCGGTCTTGGTCTTGAACTCGGGCTCGCGGCCCGGATTGGGCAAGGCGCGACAGTCGAACACGAAGCCGCCACCGTTGCCGCTGAAGTCGTTGGGGTAGCCTTTTTTGAATGAGAAGCTGTTTATTGTAACGGTTAGTTTGGAGTTGAGAGTTGAGAGTTGAGAGTTGAGAGTAGTTGGATAGTTTAGAGTGGAAAGTTGGGAGAGGACGTGTTGGAGTTCTGGGTATTCTTTTAATGGGTATTTTTCATTCCAAACTTTCAGTTCCTTCAAGGCGTATGGGATGCTCTCGATGAAGTAGGATTTCTTTTGAATCAAGCCTCTGAAACCGTATGCACCAAGCACTTGCATAAGCCTCAAATAAACGAAATAAGGCTGGTAGGTGTCGAATTTGACGGCCTCTGGATTCATGTATTGTGACAGCTCTGCCTTGTAATACCCGACCAATTCATCTCGTATGTCTTGCGGAATCTGCGCCTTCACCTGATAGAGCAGTGAGACCACGTCATAGTTCAGCGGGCCTTTGCGACCGCCTTGGAAGTCGATGAAGTATAACTCCCCATCCTTGACCATGATGTTGCGTGACTGGAAGTCGCGGTACATGAAGAAGTCGCATGGCGCTTGGCTGACGAAGTCGGCGAAGGCTTCGAAGTCCTTGCCCAGGCGCGTTTCGTTGAAGTCGATTTCCTCGTGCGGCTTGACGAAATAGTACTTGAAATAGTTAAGGTCGTCAATGATGGCCTGTCGGTCGAAGCGCTCGGTAGGGTAGGCCTTCGTGTAGTCCAAACCTTGGTGTCCTAGCACCTGCAACTTCACCAGATGGCTCAGCGCTTTTTTGAAAAGATGGATATTGTTCTCGCCGAAACCGCCTGCCATCAAAGACTTCTGCACATGTGCAAACAAATTGTCGTCCCCAAAATCGCTTTGCAGATAACAGGTCTTTTCTTCGTTGACGGCAAAGACCTCTGGCACATTCAGCCCCAAGTCATGGAAATGCTTGCTGAAAATGAGGAAGGCCTCGTTCTCTTCGATGTTGCTGCTATAGGTGCCGATTAAATTGCGTTTGTCGGTGATGACACGGAAATACTTCCTCGCCGAGCCTGATTCCGCGATGGGAAGGATTTCCTTGGGCATTTCGCCTATGGAACGCGTTAGTTCAGCTAATATGTTTTGAATATCAGGAGTTTGCATGAAATTCCATTGTTTTCTATTGTTGCAAAGTTACAAAGAAAAAATGGAATTAAGGTAATTGTGGACTATTTCTTTCCCCTCGTCTCAATCCACACCCAAAGCCGCCACATCAAATAGCCCCAGGCGAAGAAGAGGACATAGAAGATCCATTTCGGGATGGAGGTTGTATAGGCGCCTTCTTTGTCTATTTCGTTGTATTGTTCTGTGGGGATGTCGGCATAGTAATAGGCGCCTGCGCCGAAGTCGTAGCCTTCGACGAGACCAAGCTGGTTGGCCATGATCCAACCGGCCAAAAACAAAGTGATTACCACCACGATGATGGTAATCACTTTGAATATTTTGTGGTTTTTGTTCATCACTTGAACATGTCGAGGGAAGGAATGTCAAAGATCTTTCCTGACAGCAGGAACCACACTGCAAACAGCGTAAGGGCGATGTTGAAGACCTGGCCGATGATGTAGAGCCAGAGCACCTTGCCGCCTTGCATACGCTTGAAGAGGCTCTTGAAGTTGGTGTCCAAGCCTATGCTGGTGAAAGCCAGCACGAAAGCCCAGTTCTTGTATTGGTCAAGCACACCGTTGATGGCCTTCACGGCTGAAGCGCCGTTGAAATCCATACCCTTGGTGAGGGGTTGGATGATGAAGGAGGCAACGAGTGATGCCACGAAGAAACCAATGATGAACTTCGGGAAACGGTTCCAGATCTCACCGGCACCGACCTTCTGGTTCGGGTCTTTGTCGACCTTGGTGGCAAAGAAGATGGCCACGAAGAAGGCGATGAAACCGATAAGGATGTTCTGGATGGACTTCACAAGCACGGCGGCCTGCTCGGCTTCCTCACCGAGGGCGTTACCGGCCAGCACCACAGCACCCGTTGAGTCGACGGTGCCGCCGATGAGAGCACCACCCATGAGTTGGCTCATACCGCAGGCACGGATGATCATGGGCTCGAACACCATCATCAGGATGGTGAAGATGATGGAGATGCTGATGGCTAGCGAGAGGTCTTCCTTCTTAGCTTTGGAGGCAGCACCCGTGGCGATGGCGGCACTGGTACCGCACACCGAGGTGGCCGAAGCCAAAGTGATGACCAACGGCTTGTTGTCGATCTTCAGGACTTTGGTACCCAACCACCACATGAAGATGATGACGATAGGCGTCACAATCCATGCGATGCCGAGACCGTACAGACCGAACTTGGCGATGTTGGAGAACAGCACCGAGAAACCCATGATGACCAAACCCGTCTTGATGTAGAACTCAGTACGGATGGCAGGTTTCAGCCATTCGGGCGTGCCGACGGTGTTGGAGATGATCAAGCCGATGAGCAAGGCCCAGAAAGCCCACTCGAGGTAACGGTTCAGGGTGAACTCGGCGCTCACCAGGCGCACCACGATGCAGATGATAAACAGCACGATGAAGGCAGGGATGAACTTGCCGATCTTCTCGCCCTGCAGTTTGATGCCGATAGCGAACAGGATGCCGAGCACTAGGAAGGTGCGGAGTAGCTTACCCCAGAAGGCACCGTTGAATTGGTCAATAAGAGATTTCTTTTCGTCTATATTTTCCCACCAATGCCAGGTGCTGAACTTGGCGGCGGAGAAGTCGAAGCTTTGGGTAAGGATGGAGATGCAGCCGATAGCGATGACAATGAAGCCAATCCACACGGCCAGCCAGTCTTCCTTTTTCCAAAGGTTGGATGCGTTATTGTTTGCCATAAGGAATTTAAAATTTAAAATTCAAGATTTAAAATTTATAGCTTAGGATACCAACCACACGGTGTGAGTTGTCGCCAGCTTCTTTCTGTACCAGCGAATAGTCAAGTTTGAAGTTCACGGACTTCAAAGGCCAGTAGTTGATGCCCACAGTGTACCAATTTGTGCCGCCTTTTGCGATGCTGGCATCTTTGGTGAAGTGCTCATAACGCAACACAGGCATGATCTTCTGTTCACCAGCTTGGAAGTTGTATCCAATTACGCCATAGTAACCGTTGCTGTTGAGGAAATGGTCTTCGGTGATGAGATTGGCCTCTGCGTCGAAAATGTCTTTTTGGAAGCCTGTTTTGCCGTTAATATATTCACCGCGGATGACAAGTTTGCCATCGTTGTATTGGGCACCTGCTGACCAACGGTTACGGGCACCATGATCGAAATATGGCTTGTCGACTTCGGCATTTGAAACAGAAGAGCCCTTATACAATCCATAGTAATACGAACCGCTCAAAGTCAAAGCCTTTAGACCAGGATGTACTTCGAGGCGACCGACAAGGTCCTTGCGGTTGTTGTTGTCGAGTTGGTTGGCACCGTTGCCGTTGAACACGCCGACGGCGTAGTCAACGATGCTGTATTGGTAGCCATTTGCATTCTCAACAGGGAAGAGGCTACCGGTAGCCATGATACCGAGGTCACGGCCAAGGGCACCGACACCACACACATCTTTGTAACCGACCAATTGCTGCACACTCTCGCCATAGTCGAAGATCTCGAGGTTGACGGGGTTGATGGGGCTTTCCAAAGTGAACGGGGTCTTGAATTGACCGAGTTGGATGGCGAACTCTCTGCAGGGTTTGTACTTCACGTATGCATCAACCAACATGGGGCTGCGGGTGAAGTCGCCTTGGATTTTATAGCTCACGGTCTTCGAAAGGTTGCCGTCGACCGACAGACGCACACGGCGCATTCTCAAAGTGTTGTCGAGTAGTTCGCAGTCTTTACTCAGGTTGGCTTGGTACATACCTTGAACGAAACCTGATATTTTTGGCATGGTCAAACCATCCTTGGGCTTTTCGGTTTTTTCCTGCTCAGTTTTCTCTTCCTTGGCTTCCTTTGAGTTTTGGCCAGGTTTTGCGATTTTCACTTGTGCGTTCATGCACAACGGAATGGCTAACAATAGCATTCCAACAATAATGCGAAATTTGCGTTTCATAATAGATAAAAATTAAACGTTTTCAATTTTATTTTGCGCGGCAAAAATAGTAAAAATACTTATAGTAAATATATTTACTAATTATTTTGTGTAGAAAAATAGCCATTCAAGATGGCTTTAGTATGGTTTTTATTTCATTATCAACTGATTACTACTGGTTCAAATGAGGAAAACTGATTTGGCATGATGCAACATCTCCTCAAATGTGATTTTGAACCATTCAGTATAATGGTTGGGGTACAATTCAAGGTCTTTTGAAAGTGCGTCAATCGACATGTATTTCCATGATGCGACTTCCTCTGTGTTGATGCAAGGGATGTCATCGCTTTGCCCAATCCAGACATGGTCGAATTCATGCTCCGTTAGTCCTTGCCCGACGGGTGCCTTATATATAAAGGTGTAGACTTCGTGCATCGGGCAGGCCATGCCCATCTCTTCCATCAGGCGGCGCGAAGTGGCTTCTTCCAAAGTCTCTCCGGCACGGGGATGGCTGCAGCAGGTGTTGGTCCACAGGCCAGGGGAGTGGTATTTCGACAAAGCCCGCTGCTGCATCAGCAGCTCGCCTTTCGAATTAAATATAAAAA
>JAEEGK010001455.1_pt1 | contig 59371 bp, 51 predicted proteins | sample 8958771 | NCBI WGS metagenome assembly JAEEGK01 (sample SAMN16246547, study PRJNA631951) | gut metagenome | biome: gut microbiome; feature: rumen; material: SC-attached | host: Bos | place: Iran: Karaj | collected 2018-10 | reverse complement strand
ATGTTGTAATATGCGTAGTGCTCGGTGGAGCCGGATGCGCCCGTGCCCTGTGTGATAGAGCCGCCGATCACGCCGATCGTGATGCCCTGACCGCCCTTTGCCTTTTTCATCACATTCGCAAGGCGGGTGCGGTCGCCGACCTGCAAGATCGAATTCGTGATCATCTCGTCCGTTGTCCAGCCGAGATCCAAAGTTTTGAGTCCCAATTCAGGATCCGCCTTCTTCCATGTGCTGTCATGCTCGACCTCGATCGGTGCAGGCGGCGCGGTTGTCGTCGCTTCGGTCGTTGTGGTCGTGACTGCTGCGGTTGTTTCTGCTTCCGAAGAGCTGTCTCCTGCACAGCCGGTCGCTGTCAGGAGCAGCATTGCGGCGCCGAGCACCGCGGTGATCTTCTTTTTCATATGCCTCTTATCCTTTCTGTATATCGGGCGGTATTACGCCTTTTTGCCCCACTTCATTGAAATGTCGAACGCCTTGACGCTGTGTGTCAGTGCACCGATGGAGATAATATCCACGCCGGTCTCCGCAACCGCACGCAGCGTGTCATGCGTGATGCCGCCGGATGCTTCCAGCAGAGCTCTGCCGTCTGTGATCGCAACCGCCTCACGCATCGTGCCGCAGTCCATGTTGTCGAGCATGATGATATCTGCTTTTGCTTCGAGTGCCTCACGGAGCTCATCCAGCGTCCGCACCTCAACCTCAATGCGCACCATATGCCCGATGTGCTGCCGAAGCTGTGTGATTGCCGGGATAATGCCGCCGCATGCGTCGATGTGGTTATCCTTCAGCATCGCGCCGTCAGAGAGATTGAAGCGGTGATTCTTGCCGCCGCCGCAGCGCACGGCATATTTCTGCATCGCACGGATGCCGACCATGCACTTGCGCGTATCGGCGATAGATGCCTTTGTGCCCGCAACAATATCCACGCATCTGCGGGTTTCTGTCGCGATGCCGGAGAGATGCTGCAAAAGATTCAGTGCAGAGCGCTCACCCTTCAGAAGCGTGCGGGTGTTGCCGTGCATCACAGCAAGAATGTCACCGTATTTCACGCGGTCGCCGTCGTGCATTTTCGGCACAAAGGTCACGCCGCCGCCGGCAAGGTCAAAGACGCGCGCCGCAATCTCCATGCCGCAGAGGACGCCGTCATCCTTCGCCATCAGATAGCAGTCGGATTCATCATCCGGGGAGAGCAGAAAATCGGATGTGACATCAATGCCTGTGATATCCTCGGTCAGTGCGCGCTGCACGACCTCATCCACATATGCAGGGAGAAGCTGTGTCATAATTGTTCCTCCAGAATTAAGTATGCGCAGGTCGCCTGCGATTTGGCTTCAAGATAATCCAGATCGAGCTTCCAGTCCTCGCATGCGATGAGCTGGATGATCTCGGTCACGCGCTCATAGGCAGCGCGCATGTGCTCGGTGTTCGGGATGACGAAATAGTTTTCCTGAAGGATCTTGCGGAGCTCCGTGCGAATGCCGTGCGGGATCGTGCGGGTTGCAGTGACAGGCGGGAATTTGCCCTCGGCAAAGCGCGGGCTGATGTCCACAGCCTCGCGTGCGATCTCCTCCGCCGCACGGCGCGAGAAGACCAGTGCCTCCAGCAGCGAATTGCTCGCGAGTCGGTTGTTGCCGTGTACGCCGGTGTGTGCGCACTCACCGCAGGCATAGAGCCGGTCGATGCGCGTCTGCGCATTTGCACCGACGTCAATGCCGCCCATCAGGTAATGCTGGCAGGGGTAGATCGGCACAGGCTCCTTCGTAAGATCATAGCCCTGCTCCAGCAGCTTATTGTAAATCTTCGGGAAGCGCGCCTTGACCGCCTCGGGATCCTTGTGGGAAATATCAAGCCAGAAGTCCTGCGAGCCGGTGCGCTGACTCTCCAGAATGATCGCGTGCGACACCACATCACGCGGCGCAAGTTCCAGACGGTCATCATAGCGCTGCATGAAACGCTCCATGTTGCAGTTGCGGAGATACGCACCCTCGCCGCGCACAGCCTCCGAAATAAGGAAGCATTCGCGTGTATGCTTGTTGTTGAACGCTGTCGGATGGAACTGAATGAGGCTGAGATTCTTGATGCGTGCACCGAGCTCATAGGCGATGCGGATACCGTCGCCAGTTGCAATCGCGGAATTTGTTGTGTACTCATACACTCTGCCGATGCCGCCTGTCGCGAGAATCAGGAAATGACAGTTGACAACCTGAAATTCGCCGTTCTGCATCAGTTCAACGGAGAAGCCTGTATCGGTCTGCATCGCACGGCTGACGACTGTGAACTCTGAGATCGTCACATTCGGCAGATTGTGTGTCTGTGCAAGCAGTCCGCGGAGAATCTCTGCGCCGGTCGAATCGCGGTAATGGAAAATGCGTCTGCGGCAGTGTCCGCCCTCAAGCGTGCGGTCATAGTCGCCGTCTGCGTTTTTATCGAATTCCACGCCGTATTCGACAAGCTGCTCGATATCCTGTGCCGCCTCAGAGACAAGGATTTGCAGCGTCTTCGGATTGTTTGTGAAGGCACCTGCGATGCGGGTATCATTCGCGTGAAGCTCGATGTTATCGTTCGGCGAATTCCACACACCCGCGATGCCGCCCTGTGCCAGCGCGGAGTTGCAGAGCGTCGCTTCCCGCTTTGCCAGCACGAGCACACGCAGATTCGCCGGGAGATGCAGCGCCGCATAGCAGCCCGCTGCACCCGCGCCGGCGATCACAACATCATAATTCTGTTCCAGATTGAGCATGAGAAAGCTCATCTCCTTTATCATATAGATGGTTTTATTATAGCATTTTTGCAAGTGTTTGTCAAGATTGTGCGCCCATACAAAAGCCGCCCCTCCGAATTCCGGAGGAGCGGCACAGTACGGATGAAATTACAGCATCTCAGCGATCTCATAGATCAGACGCTCGGACTTCTCCCAACCGAGGCACGGGTCGGTGATCGACTTGCCGTAGCAGCCGCCGTCCACCTTCTGAGCGCCGTCCTCAATATAGCTTTCGATCATGAAGCCCTTGACCATCTTCTTGATTTCGTTGTTATAGCGGCGCGCACTGAGCACTTCCTTCGCAATGCGCGGCTGCTGGAGCGGATCCTTGCCGGAGTTGCAGTGGTTCGTGTCCACGATGCAGGCAGGATTCAGAAGCCCGGTCTTTGCGTAGAAATCAGCGAGCAGCACAAGATCCTCGTAATGGTAGTTCGGGTGCGACTGCCCGTGCTTGTTGACATAGCCGCGCATGATGGAATGCGCCAGCGGATTGCCCTGCGAGTGCACCTCCCATCCGCGGTAGATGAAGGTGTGCTTGCTCTGTGCCGCGGTGATCGCGTTCATCATGACGGAGAGATCGCCGGATGTCGGGTTCTTCATGCCGACAGGAACCGGCAGACCGCTCGCGACCAGTCTATGCTCCTGATTCTCTACTGAGCGCGCACCGACTGCGACATATGCCAGCAGATCATCAAGATAACGGTGATTGTCGGGATAAAGCATCTCGTCTGCGCAGGAGAAGCCGGTCTCCTTCAGTGCACGCATGTGCAGCTCACGCACTGCGATAATGCCCTTGAACATATCCGGCTTCGCGTTCGGATCAGGCTGATGCATAAGACCCTTGTAGCCGGCGCCCGTCGTCCTGGGCTTGCCTGTATAGATGCGCGGAATGATGAAAAGTTCATTCTTCACCTGATCGGCAGCCTTGCGCAGGCGGGTGATATAGTCGATCACGGCGTCGGGATTGTCTGCCGAGCAGGGTCCGATGATCAGCACGAGGCGGTCATCCTTGCCGGTGAAAATATCCTCCAGCTCCTTTGCACGCGCTGCTACAATCTCAGTCATTTCCGGCGTGACAGGATACATTTCCTTGACCTCCATCGGGATGGTCAGCTTGCGTTCAAATTCGAGGTTCATCATAGTAACCACGTTCTCCTTTTCTGTGATAGCCCTATTATAATACAAGTTCTTTCATTTGTCAACCCTTTAACGCACAAAAGCGTTAAATCGCTAAAAGTAAAAAGAGACGGCAATTCATTTTTCGTACAAATTGCCGTCATCTCATATTCTGTCAGACAGATATAACTGCGTCCTTCATCTGCTTCACATAGGCGCCGACAACCGGCGCTGCGTCTTTGCCGTGCTCTGCGATCAGCTTCATGATTGCAGAACCGACAATCACACCGTCTGCATTTGCCGCCATCTTTGCAGCCTGCTCCGGCGTCGAGATACCGAACCCGACTGCACAGGGCACATAGCTGTTTGCGCGGATCTGTGCGGTGATCTCATGCACATCGGTCTTGATCTCACTGCGCACACCTGTGACGCCGAGACTGGAGACAATATAGATAAAGCCGTCTGCTTCCTTCGCAATCATCGCAATGCGGTTCTCCGAGGTCGGTGCGATCAGCGAAATCAGGTCAACGCCGTACTGCTTACAGACCGGTGCAAAATCTTCCTTCTCCTCATAGGGCACATCCGGCAGAATGATACCGTCGATGCCGGTCTCTGCGCATGCCTTGACAAAGCGCTCTGTGCCGTAGGAGAAGACCACATTTGCGTAAGTCATGAACACCATCGGGACGGTAACATCTTTGCGAAGCGCACGCACAAAATCAAAGACCTTATCGGTCGTGACGCCGCCTTTGAGCGCACGGAGATTTGCCTCCATGATAACAGGACCCTCAGCAGTCGGATCGGAGAAGGGAATGCCGAGCTCGATGAGATCCGCGCCGTTCTTTACCATCTCGCGGACGACCTTGCCGGTCGTTTCGAGATCCGGGTCACCGACCGTGATGAACGGAATGAATGCCTTGCCGTTTTTGAACGCATTTGCAATATTACTCATAGATATTCTCCCCTCTGTAACGCGCGATCGCGGCACAGTCCTTGTCGCCTCTGCCGGAGATCGTCACAACGATGATCTTGTCCTTATCCATTTCCGGCGCGATCTTCATCGCATGCGCCACAGCATGTGCGGATTCAATCGCGGGGATGATGCCCTCCGTGCGGGAGAGAAATTCAAATGCGTTGACGGCTTCGTCATCGGTGACAGCGACATATTCCGCTCTGCCGGTGTCATGCAGATACGCATGCTCAGGGCCGATGCCCGGATAATCAAGACCTGCGGAGATAGAATACACCGGCGCGATCTGACCGTATTCATCCTGGCAGAAATAGGACTTCATGCCGTGGAAAATACCGAGCTTGCCGGTCGAGATCGTTGCTGCGGTCTCGAAGGTGTCGATGCCTCTGCCTGCTGCCTCACAGCCGATCAGACGCACATCCTTGTCGCCGATAAAATGATAGAAGGTGCCGATTGCATTGGAGCCGCCGCCGACGCATGCCATAACCGCATCAGGCAGTCTCCCCTCCTTTTCAAGGATCTGCTGCTTGATCTCGCGGGAAATGACCGCCTGAAAATCGCGCACGATTGTCGGGAACGGATGCGGACCCATGACGGAGCCGAGACAGTAATGCGTATCGGAAATGCGGTTTGTCCACTCGCGCATCGCCTCAGAGACAGCATCCTTGAGCGTTGCGGTGCCGGACTTGACCGGGATGACATCGGAGCCGAGCAGACGCATTCTGTAAACATTCAGCGCCTGACGCTTGGTATCCTCCTCGCCCATAAACACGACGCATTCCATGCCCATGAGGGCTGCCGCGGTCGCAGTTGCAACACCGTGCTGACCGGCACCGGTCTCCGCGATCAGACGGGTCTTGCCCATCTTCTTTGCGAGCAGCGCCTGCCCGAGCACATTGTTGATCTTATGTGCGCCTGTGTGATTGAGATCCTCGCGCTTCAGATAAATCTTTGCGCCGCCGAGGGTCTCCGTGAGCTTTTTCGCAAAATAGAGCCGCGAGGGACGGTTCGCATATTCGTTCAGAAGCTCTGTGAGCTCCGCATTGAACTGAGGATCGTTCTTGTAGTGGTTATACGCTTCCTCCAGCTCGATGACGGCATTCATCAGAGTTTCGGGGATGTATTGCCCGCCGTGTACGCCGAAGCGTCCTGCCTGATTTGTCATATAATCCTGTCCTTTCTTTATTTGGTTCTGTCGAACGGTATAAATATCATGCGGATCGTAATAATTGTATCCGGTTCAATCCGGTAATGCAGCTCCCGGATGCGGTACACAAGATAGCAGATGGCTGCTGTGACCGGCAGAATGAAGACTGTGCCGCAGTAAGCCCACATGCTGTGGAAGAACAGATGCAGCAGCATCGCAAGCAGCACGAAATGCGTCGCACGGGTGCGCTGTGCGGTAATCTGTATCAGCGCAGACATTGCCATGTGGAACGCAAGCAGACAGATGCCGCCGAATATGAAGTCCAGCGCTTGCAGAATGCCCTGCGTTTCAAGAGTGTTTGCAAGCAGCTCTGCCGGAAAACCGCCCTCCGGGATGACTTCATACACATCGGTAAAAAGGAGCCCTGCCGAAAGACAGCCGTCCGCGGAATGCCGGTAAAATGTGCATTGCAAAACTGCACAGGAGATAAGCGCAATACAGGCATTTCCGATTCCGGCGCAGAGCGCATCCGAGAGCGTGTCATACTTCTTCATAGTGAGCCGGTGCATAAAATAGCGTGCACTCTCCTCAAAGACAGCGGTCACAATGCCTGTAAGAAGCACCCGGAGAAGGAAACTGTCTGATTCCCGGGCAGCAACCGCCGCGATCACCGAAACAGTACGCGGAATTGCGATCAGCAGAAACATGACAGCTCCGATCAGCACCGGAAAGAACCTGCCTTCCTTCCGAAACCGCAGAAACAGATATGCTCCCGCAGAAGCCAGTAACGGAAGAATCCCACGCAGATACATAAGCGCCTGCTGTGTTTCTGTCAGCATGATCTGTTCATCCATCGTTATGCTCCTGCGCTGCGCACGGCATTGACAAAAGCCTGCATCTTCTCAGGATCTTTCCTGCCGTCCGTTTCAATGCCGGAGCTGACGTCCACACCGTAGGGTGCATACCGCGCAATGGCATCCTTCACGCGAACAGGATCGAGCCCGCCCGCAAGGAAGAAGGGGCGTCTGAAGTCCCTGAGATGCGACCAGTCAAAGGCCTTGCCCTCGCCGGCGCCGCCGTCCAGCAGCACAATATCTGCATCGGAGCGCTCGGCGTTCAGAATATCCGCTTCGGACTGCACGCGGAACGCCTTGATGATCAGGAGATTCGAGCGCTTGCGCAGCTCGGAAATATAGGCATTGTCCTCGCTGCCGTGCAGCTGCGCAAAGTCGATGATCCTGCGGTCTGCGAGTGCTGTGATCTCGCTGAGCTGTGCGTCGATGAACACGCCGACTGCCGGGATGCTCCTGTCAAGCACCCGGCGGATTTTGGCTGCCGTTTCCGGCGTGACAGTGCGCTTTCTGCCGGGCGCAAATACAATCCCGACCAGATCGGGCTGCACCTGATTGCAGAAAGCCGCGTCCTGCCCTGTTATCATGCCGCATAGCTTGAGTTTGGTCATGTCAGCTGTCTCCTTTCAGTTGTCTGAGCATTGCTGTTTTATCACGGGCACGCATCAGCGTCTCACCGACCAGCACGGCATCCGCCTTTGCGGCGCGTGCCTGTGCGATATCCGCCGCGGTCTGTATGCCGCTTTCCACGACAAACAGCGTATCCGCAGGGCAGAGACCGCGGAGCCTTGCCGCGTGCCCGGTATCGACTGTGAAATCCTTGAGATTGCGGTTATTGACACCGATGATCCGTGCGCCGATCTTTGCTGCGGTCTCAATCTCATGCGCGTCATGCGCTTCAACCAGCGCAGAGAGCCCGAGCTCGTCTGCCAGCGCATGATAATCACGGAGCTGTGCTTCATCCAGAATGGAACAGATCAGCAGCACGGCCGATGCGCCGAGTGTTTTCGCCTCATAGATCATGTAGGGATCCACGGTGAAATCCTTGCGCAGGCACGGAATCGAAACTGTCGATGCGATCTCCTGCAAATACCGGTCACTCCCGAGAAACCAGCGCGGTTCGGTCAGAACAGAGATGCAGTCCGCACCCGCCTGTTCATAATCCTGCGCGATTTGCAGATAGGGAAACTCCGGTGCGATCAGCCCCTTCGATGGAGATGCTTTCTTGCACTCACAGATAAATGCAGGGCTGCCGTGCGCCTGCTTCATGATCGCTGCCTGAAACGCGAAATCACCCTTCGGCATCGCTTCCGCATCCGCACGCAGAGATGAAAGTGCTCTCTCTCGCATGGCTTTCGCGGTACGCTCCTTTGCATATGCCGCGAGTTCATCAAGTATCGTTGCCATCGTGCTCACCGATTCGATGCTGCAATGAAGGCATCCAGTGTCTCAAGCGCCTTGCCGCTGTCAATGAGCTCTGCAGCAAGCTGCACGCCGTCTGCGTGGGACATTGCCTTGCCTGCGACAAAGAGCGCTGCACCTGCATTGAGCAGAACCGCATTGCGCTTCGGTCCCTGCTCCTCACCGCTCAGCACTGCGCGTGTGATCGCAGCATTTTCTTCAGGCGTACCGCCGAGGAGATCTTCCTTCGTGCAGCGCTCGAAGCCGAAATCCTCCGGCGTGACCGTGTAGGTTTTGGTGTCGCCCTCAGAGAATTTGCAGATCAGCGTCGGCGCACACATCGAAATCTCATCGAGCTTCTCTGTGCCGAAAACAACCATGCCGTTGCGGACACCGAGCTTCATGAGCACATATGCCAGCGGTTCGACCAGCGAGCTGTCATAGACACCGATCAGCACATGCTGCGGTTTCGCGGGATTTGTCAGCGGTCCGAGGATATTGAACACAGTGCGGAGACCGAGCTCTCTGCGGATTGCACCGACATATTTCATCGAGGCGTGATACTGCTGCGCGAACAGGAAGCACATGCCGACTTCATCCATCAGCGATGCCGCCTTTTCGGGATCCTGACGGATATTGACACCGAGCGCTTCCAGGCAGTCTGCCGTGCCGCACTGCGAAGAAGCTGCGCGGTTGCCGTGCTTTGCCACCTTCACACCGCCTGCCGCCGCAACGATGGCAGCCGTCGTGGAGATATTGAAGCTGTTGGCGTTGTCGCCGCCGGTGCCGACAATATCCGTTGCATCGAAGGGATGCTGCACCGGGGTTGCATGCTCACGCATCGCCGCCGCACAGCCGGAAATCTCGTCAATCGTCTCCGCCTTCGTGCTCTTGGTGGAGAGTGCAGCGAGAAATGCTGCATTCTGTGTCGGGGTGGTTTCGCCGTTCATGATCTCATTCATCACGGCATATGCTTCCTCATATGTCAGATCCTGCTTGTCAACGATCTTGATAATTGCTTCCTTAATCATGTGAGGTTCCTCCTTAACAGTTCCTGTGAAAGTAAGAAAATTGGATAACATTGTCTTTCCCTCAGGTGTCAGGATGGATTCCGGGTGGAATTGGAGACCGAAGACCGGGTATTCGCGGTGCTGCACCGCCATGATCTCCCCGTCAGCGGTGTGTGCCGTGATTTTTAAGCAGCCGGGCATCGTATCGGCATCGGCTGCAAGCGAGTGATAGCGTGCGATTTTTGCAGGCTGCTTCACATCGCGGAAGATCGGGCAGTGCGCGTCGAGCGTGACCTCGGACTGCTTGCCGTGCATGAGCTGCTTTGCATGGATGATTGTCGCGCCGTATGCGGCACAGATCGCCTGATGTCCGAGGCAGACACCGAGAATCGGGATCTTGCCGCCGAGCTCCTTCACCACATCAATGATCACACCGGCATCCTCGGGGCGTCCCGGTCCCGGTGACAGGATGATGTGGCTCGGCTTCAGTGCAGCGATCTCGGCAACTGTCAGCGCATCGTTTCGGATAACGCGGATGTCCTCCGAAAGCTCGCCGATCATCTGATAGAGGTTATAGGAGAAGCTGTCGTAATTGTCGATCAGAAGGATCATGCGTTGAGCACCTCCCCTTCTCTGAGCGCACGCACAACGGCAGCCGCCTTGTTGATGCACTCCTGGTATTCATTTTCCGGGACGGAATCGGCAACAATGCCGGCGCCGCTCCGGACGAAAACGGTATTACCTTTTCTGTATGCGATGCGAATTGCAATGCAGGTATCCAGATCGCCGTGGAAGCTGATATAGCCGATTGCACCGCCGTAGATCCCGCGCTTTGCATGCTCAAGCTCACCGATGAGCTGACATGCACGGATCTTCGGTGCACCGGACAGCGTTCCGGCAGGGAGCACCGCATTCACGGCGTCGATTGCGTCACAGTCGTTTCGGATCACGCCGCGCACCGTCGAGCCGATGTGCATGACATGCGAATAGCGCAGCACCTCACGCAGACGCTCAACCTCAACCGTACCGAATTTGCTGACGCGGCCAAGATCATTTCGTCCGAGATCGACAAGCATGTTGTGCTCGGCGAGCTCTTTTTCATCGCGGAGAAGCTCCTGCTCAGCCGCAAGATCCTCTTCCTCCGTCCTGCCGCGGGGTCTTGTGCCGGCAAGCGGGAAGGTGTGCAGCACGCCGTTTTCGAGCTTCACAAGCGTTTCGGGAGATGCCCCTGCTACCTCCACATCCGTACCGGAGAGATAGAACATATACGGCGACGGATTGATCGTGCGGAGGGTGCGGTAGGTATTCAGCAGGGTACCCTCAAAGGGTGCGCTGAACCGATTGGAGAGAACGATCTGGAAGATATCGCCCTCATGGATATAATGTTTTGCCTTTTCGACCATCTCGCAGTACTGCGCCTTATCGAAAAGCTGTGTCATTTCGCCGGTGATGCGGCTCTCAGGCTCCTCATGCTTCACGCCGCTGCGGATGAGATCCGCAATCTGCTGAAGTGCGAGACATGCGCGGCGATATTCCGTTTCCGGCTCGCTGAGCTTCATGTTCGCGATCAGAATGAGCTTCTGCCGGTAGTGATCGAACGCGATCACCTTGTCAAAGAGCATGAGATCGAGGTCGCGGAACTGATCGGGGTCATCCGCCGCAGTTCTGACGCTCGGCTCCTGATATGCGAGATAATCATAACTGAAATAGCCGACAAGACCGCCTGTAAAGGGCGGCAGCCCCTTGATCTTCGGGCTGCGGTATTCACTGAGCAGCTGCCGGAGATAGGCGCCGGGATCATCGGTCTCCAGCGTGACATCACCCGCTTTCAGCTTTCCGTCGATCGCGCTGATCTCCATTTTCGGCTCATAGCCGAGAAACGTATATCTGCCGCTGGTACCGTGCTCAGAGACCGACTCAAGCAAAAACGCATGTGCGGAAACATGCTTCAAAGTGCGCAGCACTTCGATCGGCGTAAACTGATCGGAGAGCAGCTCGCAGCAGACCGGCAGAACACTGTATCTGCCATCAGCCGCACAGCGCTTGGCTTCCGCTTCGGAAGGATAGAATTCCATAGGCATATATTTCCTCCTGTAACAAAATCATTTCGGATTGCGGGATGTTAAGTCGCCATCGTTTTGTCAGCAGCATGTGAAATTCTCCTTTCCATAAAATAAAAACGTCCTTGACTGTGTCATCATGAACAGTCAAGGACGAGATGTTCTCGCGGTGCCACCTTGATTCACCGGCATATCTGCCGATGCACTTTGCGGGATACCAGCATATCCCTGACAACTGACGCATGTCTTCGCGTCGCAGTTTTCCCGGGGAACTCCCCGACTGCGCCCTCCGCGGGCCATTTGCTGCACTGTGTACCGTCCGTTCTCAGCACCCGGACTCTCTGTAGGGGCATATACAGCTTTATCTCCGCTTCAACGGTTTCTATGATAATTTATTTTACCGCATTCTTTCAGGTTTGTCAAGTGTTTTGATAAATATTTATCATTTACCAAAATCAGCTGATCTCCTCCGCATAATGCGTGAGCGACGCTTCTGACACATCAAAGATCAGCTTGTCCGTATTGTAATACTTATACGGCGTATAGATGATCTGGAGAGAATCCCACTTTTTCGGCGTCATCATATAGATATAGCCTGTGAGCGTCTGTCCCGGTTCGATTGCCTGGTTCAGGATCTTCATGTCGCTCTTGATCTTCGTATAATACTTGCGGGAAAAAACAAGCGCGCTGACATTGTTGAGATCATCCTCAGCTTTCTCACCGTCACGCTTTAAGGAAAAGTGTGTGAGCGAAGAGCAGTCAAGCGGCTCAGAACTCTGGTTTGTGATCGAAAACTCCGCAACGAAAAAGCGCATATCCTGCTCCGCACATTTGTCAAATTCAATGACCTTATTGAGCGTTGCAGAAACCTTGTCCTGATACTGGAGCGTCTGGCCGACATCCGTATTCTGCTCCTCACCGGGAAGATTCTCATCGACCTTATTCTCCGGGATCTTCGGGGAATAGACCTGATTCTCGTAGGAACTGCCGTCTGTGCTTCTGGTGCCCTGTGAGCTGCTGTTTGCGCAGCCTGTGAATGCAGTAAACGCGGCAGCCAGCAGCAGGAGCGCTGCGCCGCGGCGGAAAGCATATAATTTCATGAGTGACCTCCTGGGATCAATGAGATATGCCTTATTATATCACAGAATGCCGGAAAAAGCAAGCCTCTTTTTTTCGTCTTGACAAACGGCACCCTGCGTGATATGATAAAAGCATCATACAACAGGGAGGCAAGCGATATGTATACAGTCCGCAGAGCAGAGGAACGGGATATTCCCGCGATTCTCAGATTACTCGTTCAGGTCGATATGGTGCACCATCTCTGGCGCCCCGATCTCTTCAAGGGACCTGCAACCAAATACAATGAAGCAGAGCTCAGGGAGATCCTTGCCGATGACGGCAGACCGGTATTTGTCTGCACAGATGAGGCTGACAGGGTGCTCGGGCATGCGTTCTGCGTGCATCAGCAGATCATCGGGGATGCGGTGCGCACGGATGTGAAAACGCTTTACATAGACGACATCTGCGTGGATGAGGAGGTACGGCACCGCCATGTCGGAACGGCACTCTATGATGCGGTCATCGCCTATGCGCGGGAATCCGGCTGCTACAATGTGACACTGAACGTCTGGGCATGCAATCCGGCCGCACAGGCATTTTACGAGGCACGCGGCATGCGTCCGCAGAAGCTCGGGATGGAGACCATACTGTAACACAGAACTCAGACAATACGAACCGGCTGCATCTGTATTTTGATGCAGCCGTTTTTCGGTTACGGTCTCGGCAGCTTTGTGCGGATATCCGCAAGGCGGTCGAGCGCCTTTTGCAGGGTATCGTTCCGCTTTGCAAAATGCAGGCGGATATAGCGGTTCTCCGGCTCACGGAAGAAGCTCGAACCCGGAACAGCACCGACGCCGACATACTGTGCCAGTTTTTCGCAGAGATCCAGATCGCTTGCATAGCCGTATTCGGAAACATCCAGCATGATGTAATAGGCGCCCTGCGGGACGGTATGCTGAATGCCGATGTCATCAAGCCCTTTCAGGAACAGATCGCGCTTTTCGGTGTATTCCTGCTGCAAGCCGCGGTAATAGTCATCGCCGAATTTCAGACCGACCACTGCCGCCTCCTGCAAGGGTGCCGCCGCGCCGACTGTCAGGAAGTCATGCACCTTTTTCACAGTCTCGATGATCTTAGGCGGGGCAATGACATAGCCGAGACGCCAGCCTGTGATCGAATAGGTCTTCGAGAGCGAGGAGCAGGAGATCGTCCGCTCCCACATACCCGGCAGAGACGCCATATAGGTATGCTGATAAGGCGCATAGATAATGTGCTCATAGACCTCGTCGGTGATGACGAAGGTATCGTATTTCTTCGCAAGATCGGCAATCAGCAGAAGCTCCTCCCGGGTGAAGACCTTACCGCAGGGGTTCGACGGATTGCAGAGGATCAGTGCCTTCGGATGCTGCCGGAAGGCATCCTCCAGCACATTCGCGTCGAAATTGAATTCCGGCGGCACAAGCGGGACATAGATCGGCTCAGCGCCGGAGAGAATGGTATCTGCGCCGTAGTTCTCATAGAACGGCGAGAACACAATCACCTTATCACCGAGGTTCGTGACGCTCATCATCGCAGCCATCATCGCCTCGGTGCTGCCGCAGGTCACGACAATCTCGCCGTTCGGGTCGATCTGCCGTCCCATCAGACGCGACTGCTTTTCGGCAAGCGCCTCACGGAAGTTCTGTGCGCCCCATGTAATCGAATACTGGTGGAAGTCCTCGCGGGTCACCTCCGCCAGACGGTTAAGAATCTCCTTCGGCGGGTCAAAATCCGGGAAGCCCTGCGAAAGATTCACGGCGCCGTACTGATTGGAAATTCTCGTCATGCGCCGGATGACGGAATCGGTGAAATTTGCTGTACGCTTTGAAAGCTCAGGCATAGCTTTGTGCCTCCGTTGTCAGAATATCATAAATATATGGTGTACCGGGTTCTGCACCCGGTACACCAGAATTATACCACAATCAGATGGAATAGTCAACATTGCGCTCGTCGATGACGCGGCGGGACTTATGCTCGGAGCGGGTATCAAGACCGCCGTCCGGGTGAACGACCACGCGGGCAGGCTTGACGCCGATACGTGCCTTCAGTGCTGCGGAGATCTCCGCTGCAACTGTTTCATCATCCTTCGGATTGTCTGCATTCTTCTCGATTTCGACCGCATACTTGCTGGTAAAGTCCTTCTCGAAGATGCGGATCAGATACTCGCCGGTGATGCCGCTCTGCTCGCGGATGACCGCTTCGATGTCACTCGGGAACACATTGACTGCGGAGACGATAAACATATCGTCCTTTCTGCCGAGGATGTGGATTCTGCCGTGTGTTCTGCCGCACTTGCACGGTGTAATGTCAATTCTGCCGATGTCGCCGGTCTTGAAGCGGATAAGCGGTCTTGCGTGCTTGCGGAGCGTGGTGAACACGAGCTCACCGACCTCGCCGGGCTTCAGCACCTCGCCGGTGTGGATGTCAACCGTCTCGACAAGGATGTGGTTCTCTGCGATGTGCAGACCGTCATGATATTCGCACTGTGCCGCGCATGCGCCGAAAATATCGGAGAGGCCGTAGAAGTCAAAGACCTCTGCACCCCAGATATCCTCGATCGCCTTGCGGGTCGCGTCGATGGAACCGCCGAGCTCACCGGCAACGATGATCTTCTTGATATTGAAATCCTTTTTCGGATCGTAGCCTGCCTTGAGTGCCTTCTCGCCGAGCTGCCAGGCGTAGGACGGAGAGGTCCAGATCACGGTCGGCTTATAGGTCTTGAGGATGAAGAGCAGACGCTCGCTCGGGAGCGTGCCGCCCCAGATGCACAGTGCGCCGAGGTTCTGTGCGCCGATAACATCGGGTCCGCCGACATACAGCGAGAAGTTCAGCGCATGCACATAGCGGTCTGTGGGTCTCATGCCGACCTGCCAGAACCAGCGGCTCTCGGTCTCCTGGAATTCATCGAAATCCTTTTTGGTGAAGGGGCTCATCGTCGGGACGCCGGTCGAGCCGGAGGATGTCGAAATGAAGACAACGTCCTCTTCCGGCACGGCTGCGAGCTCACCGAGGAAGGAGCCGACACCCTGCGTATCGCGCTGGGTCTTCTTGTTGATGAACGGGAACTTCTGAATATCCGCGAGGGTCTTGATATCCTCCGGCTTCACGCCCGCTTCATCAAAGGAGCGCTTGTAATACGGCGCATGATCGTATGCGAACTTGACGATCTCCTGAAGATCTGCGAGCTGGCGCTTTTCCAGCTCCTCACGCGGGAGCGTTTCCAGCTCCTCATCCCAAAACTTGCTGTTGACATCTCTGCTCATGGTTTTATCCTCCGTAAGTAAAATTTTGATTGATGTATTCCCACTTTCTGTCGCGGGACTCGATGACATGTGCAATATCCTCATCGCTGAGGTGACGGAAGCGTCCCTGCTTTCTGAGATACGCTGCCGCATCGGTAAACTGCTTCGGCTTTCGGTTCAGAATGAACCTGCCGTTTTCATATTCCGCGAGATACCAGAGACCGCTGTCAACGACCTCCTTCGCAATCTCCACCGTTTCGTCGGGCGCGATTCCCCAGCCGGTCGGACAGGGCGCGATCACATGGATGTATTTGGTACCCTTGATCTGCGATGCCTTGCGCACCTTTTCAATGAAATCGGGAAGATAGCCGATGCTCGCCGTTGCCGCATATGGAATGCCGTGTGCAGCAACGATCTCGAACATATTTTTCTTCTCACGGATATTGCCGTGAATATTCTGACCGGCAGGCGTTGTCGTCGTACGTGCGCCGAAGGGCGTCAGCCCGCTTTTCTGAATGCCGGTGTTCATATAGGCTTCGTTGTCGTAACAGATATAGATGATATTGTCGCCGCGGTCGATCGCACCGGAGAGCGCCTGAATGCCGATATCCGCTGTGCCGCCGTCGCCGGCAAAACCGACTGCTGTGAAATCCGTATATCCCTTTGCACGGAGACCCGCTTCAATGCCCGTGAGCATCGAGGCAGTACCGGCGAATGTGGAGATGATCGAATTATTGCTGAAACAGAGCTGCGGGAAGTTGAATCCGACTGCGGACATACATCCTGCCGGAAGCACGGAAACTGCATTCTGCCCGAGCACTTTGAGCGCCGCGCGCACAGCCAGACTGCCGCCGCATCCGGCACATGCCTTGTGCCCGTAGAAAAATTCCTCGCGGGAAATGGACTCCGCTGTTTTATTCGCCACTTCCGTCACCTCCGATGCCGATAAAACTGACGCGCGGTGCGCCGCTGACCAATCCGCGGAAAATCGCTTCGATGTTCCCTGCGGAGATGTTTCTTCCGCCGAGGCCGCCGATGTAATTCTGACCGGGAATGTTCAGACCTGCCTTCTGCAAGGCGGAATTCACATTCGTGAAGACCGTGCCCTCATTGCCGAAAGAAATATCCTTCTCAAGCACAGCGAATGCCTTTGCGTTCCGCAGCGCTTCTGCAATCTCCGCATTCGGGAAGGGGCGCATGTATCGGATACGGATCACACCCGCCCGGATCCCCTGCATTCGCATTCGGTCTGCGCTCTCGCGGCAGAGTCCCGCGATGCTGCCGAGCGTAATCAGAATCAGGTCGGCATCCTCCGTGCGGTACTGTTCGATCAGCCCGCTGTACTTTCTGCCGAAAATCTCCGCGAATTCGCGTTCCGTTTCCGCGATCACATCTGCCGCCGCAAGGAGCCCTCTGTGCGCCTTGTATTTGAATATGTAGTTGTGATCGGGACCTGCAGAAAACGCGAGGTTCTTCGGGTTTTCAAAATCCACGCGGTTCTCCGTTTCATAGGCAGGGAGGAACCGCGCCGCCTGTTCCGATTCCGGAATCTCCACGGTCTCATAGGTGTGTGTCAGGACAAAACCGTCAAGATTCACCATGAACGGCGTGGAAACATCCGGGTGCTCTGCGATGCGGTAGCTCATCAGTGCGAGATCGAGGCTTTCCTGTGCGTTTTCCGCATAAGCCTGAATCCATCCGCTGTCAAGCTGCGAAAGACTGTCACGCTGGTCGCCGTAGATGTTCCACGGCAGTGCAGTCGAACGGTCTGCATTCATCATCACAATCGGGAATCTGCCGCCGGATGCATAATAGAGACATTCCGCCATGTATAAGAGCCCCTGCGAAGAGGTCGCAGTAAATGCTCTGGCACCCGCTGCACTTGCGCCGATCGCACAGGAGAGCGCGGAGTGTTCGGATTCCACATGGATGAATTCTGACTGAAGGCTGCCATCCTCGACCATCTCAGAAAGGCGCTCGACAACGATTGTCTGCGGCGTGATCGGATACGCTGAGATCACATCGGGCTTCGCGAGTCGGATGCCCTCGGCAAATGCTTCATTGCCGGATAAAAACCGTTTGCTCATCCGCGTTCCGCCTCCATTCTGATCGCACCGATCTTACAGATCTTCGCGCAGATTCCGCAGCCCTTGCAGAAGTCATAGTCGATTTCCGCTTTGCCGTCCCGCACGGAGATCACACCGTCGGGACAGTAGAGATAACATTGCTCGCAGCCGATACATTTTGCCGCGTCGATCACCGGGCGGATGCTGCGCCAGCCGCTGTTGACCGAAACGAGATACCCCGCTTCAAATGAAGTATTCTCCGGCACCTCATCGAATGAGAATGCAGTTTTTTCACGCAGATACGGTTTCACGGCTGCACCTCCCCGATTGCCTTTTGCAGCGCTGCGATGTTGCGCTCCTGAATCTTCGCGGGCATATAACCGCGGATCGCGGAAACTGCCTGCGATTCTGTAATTACGCCGCTCACTGCGGTCAGCACACCGAGCATCACCGTATTGACGGTCGGGAGCCGGAGCTCCGCTGCAATGGCATCCGCATCCACCGTTTCCGCACCTGCAATCGCCGCTTTGGAATTCACAAGAATTCTGCCCTTCGGTTTCAGCAAAGTGCGAAGCGACGGCGCATACAGCGTATCATCGAGAATGACGATGTAATCCGCATGCTCTGTCTGACTGCGGTCCAGCACCGGCTTCTCATCGAGCTTTGTGAATGCCCGGACCGGTGCACCGCGCCGCTCGGGACCGAAGGACGGAAACGCCAGCGCATACTGTGCATCATGCTCTGCGGTGTATGCCGCGCCAAGCAGCTTTGCCGCTGTGAATGCGCCCTGTCCGCCGCGTCCCAGCCAGATGATCTCCTTCATTGACGATCTATCTCCTATCGGTTTGGTATGCTTATATTATATCACTTTTTTCTATATCTGTCTAATCTCAAAGTCTTATACTCAGTTATCGGAAAATGTTATATCTCATGGTCAAGCATCAGATAATCCCGTAGCTCGGCAAGATAAATCTTCGCCATCTCGGAGAGCATCACCTTTTTCAGCGTCAGATAGCCGATCTCCATGAGATCATCGGGATTCTCCCCTTCAAACGGCACTGCGACATAATCGCTGCCGTTCAGCTCTTCGCAGATGATACCGGAGCAGAGCGTATAGCCGCCGAGCCCGACCATCAGATTGAGCATGGTCGCACGGTCATTTGCCTTGATGATGCGCGGATAGTCATTCGTGCTTAGGATCTCCTCCGCAAGATAGAATGTGCTGTTGTCGCCCTGTTCAAAAGACAGGCAGGGATACGCTTCAAGCTGATCAAATGTGATCGACTGCTCGCGTGCAAGCGGGTGTCCCTTCCAGAGATAGACAAACGGGCTGCATTTTGTGATGGTATGAAACTCGAGCCCGTTGGCATGCAGCAGCTTTGTCATCGACTTGCGGTTGAAATCATTGAGATAGATGATGCCGAGCTCACTGCGCTGCTTTGCGACATCGCTGATGACCTCGCCTGTTTTCGTTTCGCGGATCGCAAACTCATATTCCGCGGTATCGAAGCGCTTGACCATCTCGACAAATGCCTTCACCGCAAAGGAATAATGCTGCGTTGAAACGGCAAACTTCTTCTTGACATTCCCCTTATGAATGTACTTTTCCGTCAGCACATCAAACTGCCCGCAGACCTGCCGGGCATATTGCAGGAATTCCGCGCCGTCATTCGTCAGGGTGACGCCTCTGCCGCTGCGGTGAAAGACCTGTATGCCGATCTCCCTTTCCAGCTCCTGCACCGATGCCGTCAGCGAAGGCTGCGAGACATAAAGCTGCTCCGCTGCCTTGTTCATCGAGCCGGTCTCGGAGATGACAAGAATATATTTCAGCTGCTGCACTGTCATGGTTTATACTCCTTCGTAAAGCCCCGTGCTGAAATAACGGTCGCCTCTGTCGGGCAGAACTGTGACGATCCTGCCGTGCCCGATCTTATCAGCGAGCTTGAGCGCTGCCGCGAGCGCTGCACCCGAGGAGGATCCGCCGAAGATGCCCTCCTTCTGTGCAAGTGCGCGTGCAGATGCAAACGCCTCATCATCCGTCATTTTCACGACGCCGTCTACCAGCGACATATCCATCGTCTCCGCGATGAAATCATTGCCGATGCCTTCAATATTATAATCCGCATGCTCGCCGCCGCCCATCGTGGAACCGACGGGATCTGCAAGAATGCCGCGGATGTCGGGATTCTTCTCTTTCAGATAACGCAGGATGCCGGTGTAGGTGCCGCCGCTGCCCGCACCTGCAACGACATAGTCGATCTTGCCGTCGAGCGCTTCATAGATCTCCCTGCCGGTTGTTTCATAGTGCGCCAGCGGGTTGCTCTGATTCTTGAACTGTTCGAGCGATACAGAACCCGGAATTTCCGCCTTGATCTCCTCTGCCTTCTCAACTGCACCGAGCATGCCCAGCTCACGCGGGGTATTGACGACCTGTGCGCCGAGGGCACGCAGAAGTGCTTGCTTCTCCGCAGAGAATTTTGTCGGGACAACGAAGATGATGCGGTAGCCGCGGTTCAGTGCCGCGAATGCAATGCCGAGACCGGTATTGCCCGCGGTTGCTTCGACAATCGTGCCGCCCGGCTTCAAGATACCCCGGCGTTCCGCATCGTTCAGCATATAAAGACCTGTACGGTCCTTCACGCTGCCGGAGGGATTCCAGAGTTCGAGCTTGGCATAAATTTCAATCGCGGGGTTCGGTTCAAAATGATGCAGCCGCACCAACGGTGTATTGCCGATCAGTGCCTGCATGGAATCATAATAATGCATATTCTGCTCCTTTCAAACGCTCGCACGGTCGATCGCCTGTGCAAGATCAGCGAGAATGTCTTGGATGTTTTCGATGCCAGTCGAGAGACGGATGAGACCGTCTGTGATACCGACCTTTGCGCGGATATCCGCAGGAATAGATGCGTGGGTCATAGTCGCAGGATGGCACACGAGCGATTCCACACCGCCGAGGCTCTCTGCAAGCATCACAAGCTCCAGACTCTCAAAGAATTTGCGGATGTCATACCCTTCTTTCAGCTCAAAGGAGATCATCACGCCGCCGTTCTTTGCCTGCCGGCTGTTGACAGCATAGCCCGGATCATCCTGGAGGCCCGGATAATACACCTTCTTCACGGCATCATGCGCTTTCAGAAAAGCCGCAGCCTTTTCTGCATTCTCCACATGACGGTCCATGCGAACAGCAAGCGTCTTGATGCCGCGGATCAGAAGGAAGGAATCAAACGGTCCGAGCACGCCGCCGGTCGAATTCTGGATGAATGCCAGCCGCTCCGCAAGCGCCTTGCTGTTTACAACTGCAAGACCCGCGACGACATCGCTGTGACCGCCGAGATATTTTGTCGCGCTGTGTACCACAATATCGGCGCCGAGCGCGAGGGGCTTTTGCAGATAGGGCGTCATGAATGTATTGTCCACAATCACAAGCAGACCGTGTCTGTGCGAGATCTCCGAGACCGCTGCAATATCCGTAACCGTCATCAGCGGATTGGCAGGGCTTTCGATGATGACCGCTTTCACATCCGGCGTGATCTCCGCTTCATAGCGTGCGGGATCATCGGTATCCGCAATCGTATAGGTAATGCCGAAATGATTGAATACCTTGTCGAGCACGCGGAAGGTGCCGCCGTAGACATTGCTGGAAATCAGCACTCTGTCGCCGCTCTCCAGCAGGCTCAGGACAGCCGTGATCGCCGCCATACCGGAGCCGAACGCGAATCCGGCTTCACCGCCCTCCAGCTCTGCGATCAGCGCTTCGAGCGCTTCACGAGTCGGGTTGCCGGTGCGGGAATACTCATACCCGCGCATTTTGCCGAGACCGTCCTGCTGGTAGGTCGAGGTCTGATAAATCGGAATATTGACGGCTCCCGTGTGAATATCCGTCGAAATGCCGCCGTGTATCAGGGCGGTCTCTGCATTCTGATATTTGCTCATGATCATAGATCCTCCTGTATCATTCAAAACTGTATCCGGCGGTATAGGTCGCCGAGATGAGACTCACATTTTCAAAGGCGCGCATGCCGTCTGCGCGGTTGTGAAAATAAAGCTCCTGCACCTGCTGCGGTGTCAGGTAAGTGTCAATCTGCAAGCCGAGGGAATAGAGCGCCCGGGAGATCTCTTCGTAGGTAAATCCCCCGCGCATATGCTCACCGAGCGAAGCGGTAATCTGTTCAAGCCGATGCACACGCGCCGGAAACGCTGTCCCCCGGATCGGATAATCAAATGCGACTGCGCTGCCCTGTGCGGAAAGCTCCGCAATCTGCGAAAGCGTTTCCGTGAACACATCAAGCGTCAGGTAATAGGAAACGCCGAGGATGCTGAAAAAGGTCGGCTTCTGCGGGTCAAATCCCGCGGCAAGCAGCCGGTCTGTCATGCGCTGCCGCTCGAAATCCACGGAAACAAACCGCACATTCTGCGGAATATTCCATTCGAGCGCCCGGATACGGCTCAGTTTGCTCCGCTGTGTGTCCGGGTGATCGACCTCATACACTGTGATCTCCGGATTTTCATTGCGGAATGAAAATGTATCGGAGCCCGCGCCGCAGATCACATACTGGATACTGCCGTATGTCTGCGCGAATTTCGCAAGCCGGCTCTCTGTAAAGTGGATGCGCGAGAGCGGGATCGGCGCGATATATTCTGTGATGATCTGCTCTGCATCGTCGCGGGCATAGGGTGTTTCCTTTTCATCAAAGCCGCGTGCGATCAGCTCATACATCGCATCGTATTCCTCCTTGCCCATCAGATCAAAGGCAAGATAATCGTCAAATATCTTTTCCCGCGCACGGTTTGCGTGCCAGGCTCTTGCATAGGCACAGAGCTTCGCGGTGATGCTTTCACGGTCGTCTACCATATTCCCTCCATAAAAAATGCGCAGAATGCCGCCTGCATCCCGCGCAAATATCGGTCTCTGACATACGCATCACGCGCAACATCGCCAAAGCCTTATACGCATATCCGGGAGCAGAGCTGCGGTATTCGTCATCATACAGCTGCACATCATTTCGCGTTTCATAATCTCTGCTCCTTTCTTGTAATTCCGTAATCCCTATCGGGATTGTATGTATTATACACCAGATCGCATACTTTGTCAATAGGTAAAATCTATATTCAGCAGATTTACCAGAAATTTCATCCAATTATGGAATCGTATTTTACGCGCAAAATGAAAGCCCTTGCGCCGAAAGACAGGTACTCGTAAAGAAGTTTTAATTCTTTGAAGATAAGGCTGCGTAACTATGGCGGTTACGCAGCCTTTCTCTTTTTGTCGTATTTCATCTGAGACAGTCCTGCAACAGAAAGATTTCCGCTGAACTGTCCGTTTCTGCCGCCATACTGATGACCTTGAATAAAATAATGCTCGGTCTGCTTGATAAAACAGCAAACGCTCCCTGAACAATCAGAGAGCGTTATTTCCGTTATGCAGTTTTGGTGGTTCTGCTTTTTCATGAAAGAGCATTATCATAAATACTGCTGCCAGCAGGATCATCGGTAAATACTCAAATACATCTGCGATCACACCGAGGTCAGCATTTTCGGGGATATTGCCCTGATATAAGAGGTTTGCCAGTGCCCCTTGACTTTCATTGAACATATAATGCCCGATCACCGCGGGGAATACGCTGTCTGTCTTTTTCGTCAGCCACATCAGGAACACGCCGAAAAGCGTGAGCTGTATCATTCTTCCGCCGCACATATCAAAAACATCGGACATTGCACCTTCACAGCCTGCAATATCCATCGGAAGATGCCACAGTCCCCACACGATGCCGCCCACGATACAGGTTCCGACCGTGCCGAGCAGCGGTTCCATTTTCTGATTCATATATCCGCGCCAGCCCAGTTCTTCACCGAGCAGCCCGATCGACTGCACAGCCGATAGTGCTGCAAGCATGAATACACTTGAAAGTATATTCTGACCCGTAAAACCTCCGAGCCAGTCAGCATGACCACTTATGATAACAGGAAGCAGGAATTTAGCGGAGAAGCAGATCAGCGGAAGTCCGAAAGCCAGCAGATACCACTTGAAATTGCCGCTGAGTTTCAGGTGCAGCTTCATATCACGAAAGCCCTCTTTGGTGACAGCTCTTGTGATGAGGCTTGCGATGGCAGGAGAGAATGAAAATATCATGTATATGATATAGAACACCGTATTTGACGCATTCATAGGCTTTAGACAAAGAACGAATATCAGCATGAACGCAAACACGGTCAAAAGATAGATTCCGAGGCGCTTAGCATTCTCTTTTTTAGTGTTCATACTGCTCCACCCCTTTCAGGTACAGCTTACAGGTGATACGGTAGGAAAGATAGTACAGAGCAAGACATACCACCAACCCCACCGACAGGAGCAATGAACTGTTCTGCACGTTTATCACCTTTTTGCAGCTCTCAATAATCATATCGAAACGCTCGGCATTCAATATCAGAAATGCCAGCAAAATGATTGCAACTGTGATCAAACAGATCATTTTGATAAAGCTGCCCTTTTTACTGCCAAAGCGGTAAACAAACGGTATATCAATGGCACGAAGAAGTATCTGCACAAAGCAGAGCGGAAGTGCGATACCGCTGATCTGGACAGCATCTGCCTTTTCCATATCGGCAGCCACCGCACAGTAGCCCATATCCAAGAACTGCACCGAGAACATCAAAAGCACGATCATTCCGAAGATCATCTCATACTTTACACGGAGAAAGCCCTTGTATCCGTCGGGAGTTGCAGTGATACAGTAGCCCCACAGCTTTCGGTCATCACCGCGCAGGACAAGCATCTGTAATGCGCCAGCCGCAAGGAAGCCTGCGATCAGTCCGCCGATGCGAATGGGCGTATCACCGATATCCGTTATCTCGTCATGCATGATAAGCAGCACGATAAGCGGAGCAAAGCCGCAGACTATCATGGACAATATATACAGGCGGTTCTGCTTCCATTCCTTGTAAACAAGTCCCGTCATTACGGCTCTCTCCTTTCGTGCGAACGCCACATCGCAAGGAAGAACAATGCACACAGCACCGCAAATGCTATCACGATACAAAGTGTTGTTTTTCCTGAGCTCAATGCTGTCACAAACCTATAGAATGCCGCATCTGAGATCAGAGCGCCGTCCTCAGCCGGCTGTTCTGCGAGATTATTGTCATTCAGCAAATTCGTTCCCGATGAAAACAGGTCAACGATTTTAATTATCAGACCTGCGCCGAGAAATGCAGCAACACCAAGAACCGCCAAATCATTTTTTGATTTTGCAAACATAATAATATAGCTGTATGCAACGTCTATCAGCATCACAGCGCAGACTGCTCCCAGATAGATATTCAGCATAAGACCAAAGGCATTGTAATTTGCAGTAACACTGTATATCATCGCAAATGCCGCTGATAACAGTCCGAACAGCAGGATATAGCACAGCTTTACCAGCAGATCGGACACTGCCTGCTGTATGGCAGTCGGCGGCAGGACAAAGGAATACCGCTTCCAGCCTGTGCTGATATCCGCTTTCTGCAAGCCGTTGTTTGTGCCAGCCAGAAAACCGCCAGTCAGAGCAACTGTTCCAACAAAAAGCAGTATCATTTCCACCGGTGCGTCCTCTCCCTCAGCAGGAGCAGAAAAACCGCCGAGCATGATCGGTGCCAGCATCAGTGTTGCAAGCAGAAGAAACAGAATCAGCATCAGGAGAAAACGCTTGCGTGTAAGCTTCAATTCACGGAAAATTAGTGATCTGTATAATTTCATTATGACCATTCCTTTGCATCTCTGTGGACATAGTAGAGCATAATATCGTCAAGGCTTGCAGGGTCGATGACGCAGTCACGGTACTTGTAGGAAGCATTCTCGCGGTCATGCACCATGACCTCTGCGCCGAAATTGTTCAGGCGTATGCTTACAATATCCTCAGCGTCTATTTCTGCGATTCTCTCCTTGTCGCATTTCAAAATGCCATGAGATTCTATGATCTCGTCCTTATATCCCGTCAGCAGGATCTTTCCCTTGTCGATGAACGTCACCATATCTGCGATTTTTTCAAGGTCGGAGGTGATATGCGAGGACATGAGGATAGAGCGCTCGCCGTTTTGCAGATACTCCATGAAGATGTGCAAAATTTCGTCACGCACAACGGGATCAAGACCGGTCGTGGCTTCGTCCATGACAAGCAGTTCCGCATTATGAGACAGCGCACAGGCGATCTGCAATTTCATCTTCATGCCCTTGGAAAACTGTCCGATCTTCTTTTTCATCGGGAGCTGAAAGCGCTCGATATACCGCACATAAGTGGCGTTGTCCCATTCAGGATACATTCCCTCAAAGATGCGAGCCATATCCTTTGCAGTAAATACATCATGGAACGGCAGCTCGTCAAATACCACAGCGATACGCTTTTTGATCGCTGTTTCATCCTTGATATGGTCAAGACCGAGCAGACGTATCTCGCCGCTGTCAATGTCTGTGATATGCAAAAGACTGCGGATCGTTGTGGTCTTGCCTGCGCCGTTCTGCCCGATAAATCCCATGATACAGCCTTTCGGCACATCAAAGCTGATGCTGTCGAGCGTGAAGCCGTCGTAACGCTTTGTCACGCCCTTGATCTCAATCGCATTTTCGTATGCGGTCATGTTACTCCCCTCCGTTTACAAGGTCAAGAAGCTCATGAAGCTCCTGCATCGTGATACCTGCTTTTTTCGCCGTATCACTTGCTTCTATCAATAATGATTCGATCCGCTTGATCTGCTCCTCACGAAAAAGCTCCAGGTTCTGTGCCTTGACAAAAGAGCCCCTGCCCGTGTAGCTTTCAATAAAGCCGTCACGTTCAAGTTCCTCGTAGGCACGCTTCGTTGTCATAAAGCTGATACGAAGTTCTGTCGCCAAAATACGCATTGAGGGCAGCATTTCGCCCTCTTTCAGCTTTCCCTCCAGTATCAGCGTTTTGATCTGGTTTGCGATCTGCAAATAGATCGGTTCGCCAGATGCGTTGCTAATGTTGATATTCATGATTCGTGTACACTCCTTCGGGGTCAAGGCTCTCACAGCATTTGCAACTACTGCAAAAGTCTAAATTGTATAGCCTCTATGCATACAATTATAGCAGGTGCGTTACGGTTTGTCAAGTAGTTTTGAGAAATATTTTTGAAATAGCATAATATAGACAAAAAGCGATGTCCACCGAATATCAGAGGGCATCGCTTTTTTATAGCAAGATCGTCTGTGTTGGGATGCCCTGTTCCGTTAAGATTCGAGCAATCTGCGCCGGACCGTAGCCGTCAATGCAAAGATGAAAAATCTTGCGAACGATCTCAGCAGCTTCATCGTCTATCACCCATAAGTTCTTATCTGTTTCCGAGTGCTTGTAGCCATAGATCGGATTAGAAAGATGTTTGCCCGACTGTCCCTTCTGCAATCGAGGTGTTTGCAGTTGAAGCATTGACAGAAAAGTGCTGTCAGTGCGTATACATTCAGCTCATGCTCGGGCTGGAGGAGTGCAGCGACGAAGATGACAAAACTGTAAGATTCAGATAATGCCATTGTCATATAAGCGTGCTATAATAGAATCAAAAGAACAGGAGGTACGCTTATGGAATTATTAAAAGTTAAAGAACTTTGCAAGGTATACGGTAAAGGTGAAAATGAAGTCAGGGCTGTGGACGGTGTCTCGTTCAGTGTTCCAAAGGGACAGATGGTCGCTATTGTCGGAGCGAGCGGTTCGGGCAAATCCACGCTGCTGCACATGATCGGTGCGGTAGACCGCCCCACATCCGGGAAAATCTTTCTGGACGGACAGGATGTATTTCAGCAGAACAACAGGGAGCTTGCGATCTTCCGCAGACGGCAGGTCGGGCTGATCTATCAGTTCTATAATCTGATTCCCGTGCTGACGGCGGAGGAGAATATCATGCTCCCGGTCCTGATGGACGGCAGAAAGCCGGACAAGGAACACCTCGAAAAAACACTCGATATGCTCGGACTGAAAGAACGCAGAGATCATCTTCCCTCTCAGATGTCCGGCGGGCAGCAGCAGCGTGTTTCCATCGGCAGAGCGCTTTTTACTTCTCCTCAGGTCATCCTTGCGGACGAGCCGACCGGCAATCTTGACAGCAAGAACAGCGCTGAGATCATGGAACTGTTTCGCCGCTCTAATAAGGAGTTAAAGCAGACTATCATCATTATCACACATGATGAGAAAATAGCCGAGCAATGCGACCGGGTCATTGTACTGAGTGACGGTAAAATCATATCGGACGAGGGCAATTCCACGCAGGGGGAGGCGGACAGCAATGAGATATGAAAGCCTGCTTGCGTCCCGCTACATCAAAGCGCAGAAACGGCAGTCTGTGTTTACTTGCATGAGCATCATCGCAGCAGTTGCAGTCATTACAATGGTCTTTATTCTTTACAGCGTCTGCATGAACTGCCTTGAGAATACCTTTTACAGTGAAGCACCGTATCATCTGGTTTTCAGTGAACTGACCGAGGAAAAAGGCGAAGCAATGGCGGATTTCGGGGAAGTCCGCTCCGTGAAGCTCAGCCGCACGCCGGACGGCGTATCGGCTTATGTGTTATTCGGCAGCGACATCGGCGACCGTGAAATCTGGCTGCAAAAGGCCGCACAGAAGATCGGCGCATCAGAGCAATACGAGCGGAGCAAATACAGCTCGATGCACGGCGCCTATGAATGGAACGACAAGCTCATGAAGATGGACGGCGTTTATGACGGCGCACACCTGTTCAAGCTGCGGATCTTCTGTATTTTCTTCATTTTTGCCGTGCTTATCGCATTTGCGCTGCGGCTTATCATCGACACGGCATTTGAAGTCTCCTCAAAAGAGCGTGAGCGGCACTACGGCGTTTTGCAGTCAATCGGCGCAACGCCGGAACAGATTGTGCGTATCATCACCTATGAGGGAATGCGGCTCTGCGCAGTCGGGGTGCCGTTCGGACTGATCGCAGGCATCGGCTTTGCGTATCTGATGTATCATGTGCTGCTGAGGGCAGGACTTGCCGATCTCTTTCAGGGCATGACGGCAGCAAAGCTCTCTCTGCCGTTCTCTGTTGACCCGAAAATGCTGCTTGTTGCAGCGGCGGTCGGCATCGTGTGGGTATTTCTCTCCGCTTACGGCGTCGGCATGCGCATCATCAAAAAAATGCCGATGGAAGCGATCATCACCCGTGCGGACAAGGTGGAAAAGGTCAGGCGGCATACGCTTTCCGGGCTGCTGTTCGGCATCTCCGGCAGCATCGCCTCCCGCAATACAAGGCGGCAGAAAAAGCGCTTTGCAATCACCGTCCTGACGCTGACCGTTTCGATCACGATGTTTGCGCTGTTTTCCACACTGACGGAGACAGTCGAGCGCAGCGTCAACGGCTATATCAAAGCTGAGATGCTTCTTTTCAACGGAGGTTCGGATGATATTGATTATGGAATTGATCTCGGCAATCCCTTAAAAGGAATCAGCCTGGCCGAAGCAGAAAAGACGCTCCGGGACAGCGGACTGTTTGAAAACATTGCTATTGAGTGGGAGGGAAACTTCCTGATATCAGAGCATGCAGACGATGATGAAAACGCCGGCGGCGTAAAAGCTGCGTATTTGAACCGGGAAGCCTATACAAGGCTTTTCGGTGCAGATGCGGCGGTCAGCTACGATGAACTGGTCAGCTCCGGCGGATATGTTTCCAATCCGGACTGCGGGGATTACGCGAAGTATGCAGAGCAGCTGCAAAGCGGTTCACTGACAGCTTTCAGTTTATACACGCGGCTGCCGGAGGATGCAGAAATCGAAAACATGAGTTACGGCAGTCTTATGAGGGCTGCGGAATCTGAACGAAGGGAGCATACACTGGATATCATTGGTTCTGTTTCCGCGAAAAACAAAGGGTATTTGCTGATCGGAGCAATGGAAACCTATGAAAAGATTTATGCAGAATGGTTCGGTGCGTTCAACGATCATACCTGGGTGTATTGTAACTATGCAGGAAGCAGCGCAGACAATTATCAGTACAATGCTGCGGATTATAAAAAAGCACAGGACTGGTTCGGGTCGCATCAGGATATCAATTTCATGGCTGAAATCAATCCGGAGTCTCCGGATAGTTGGTATGACGACTATTACGGCATCAAGTGGAAAACACACAGTATTCTGGCAACAGTCCGTGCCGGTGTGCTGATGCTGAATCTGCTGATTGCACTGGCAGCGCTCGTCAATCTGATGAACATTATCTCGACGGGCATCGCAAACCGACGCAGCGAGCTGGCATCGCTGCAATGTGTCGGCATGACCGACAAACAGCTTGACCGCATGGCAATTATCGAATGTCTGCAATTTGCGGGTGCGGCGGCAGTCATTTCCGCGGTCATCTGTGCTGTTGTGATGATCGGTGCGAAATTCGGTCTGACGGCGCTCATCAACGCTTCATTTGTAGACGAAAGCAAAGAAACAAGGGAAATGCTGCTTGATATTGTCAGATTAGACCATATTACGCCATTTCTTCGCATTGCACTGGCTTCTCTGACAGCTTTTGGTGCGGGATGTGTCACCTCGCTTCTTATGCTGCGGGCACAGAACAGCGAAAGTCTTTCCGACCAGATTCGCGGCTCCGAAATGAAGCTCGACACGAAAAAATCGCACATTCTCAGAAACAGTATCCTTGCGGTCGCAGGTGCATTTGTCCTCACGATCGCAGGGCTGCGGATATACAGCATTTCCGCCTACGCCCGGGACCGCAGCGAATATGCAAAGGCCGGCTATCTCAACCTTGTGGATTCAAACGGCTTCAAGATGAATGTTTACAGTACGGGAGCTGAACACGGCAAGCATACCATTGTCGGGCTTGCGGGCATGGCCGTCAACAGTTACCCGATCGTCACAGCGGAGCTGAATGCACGGCTCGGCAAAGAGAATACGCTGGTCTACCCCGACCGTGCAGGCTACGGATTCAGCGATGATTCCTATAAAAGCCAGTCGCTGGAACAGGTTGTGGAAGATTACCGCACAGGGCTGAAAAACGCAGGCTTTGAAGCGCCCTATGTGCTGATGGGACATTCCTACGGTGACTACTATGCACTTTGGTGGCAGATACACTATCCCGATGAGGTCGAAGCAATGATCTTTTTAGACGGCACATGGCTCGCGAAAAATGAATTCTGGGATTCATCGGAGATCGACGAATTTCCTTCGGAATCTGCTGCGTATGCCGCAGCACGCAGATCCTTCCTGCGGTCATGGCTCGGGCTTGACAGGCTGTTCCCCGCCGAAGCACAAACGGAATGCAGATACGGCAAATCGCTCTTTTCTGAGGAGCAGCTCGCGCTTTGGGATAGGACAGATTACCCCGAATGGAGCGCAGCATTGCTTTCTGAATTAGCGAATGAACCGGAGGCAGCCCGTGAACTGCGGCAAATTCTGCACCCGACCGATACTCCGAAGCTTTACTTCTCAACAATGTATACCAGCGAAGAAGATGTCCGCGAATTTATGGAATTCCAGAAAGCGGATTATGAAGCATCCGGACTGGAATACAAACTGAATATTGAAACGGCTGCAAAAGCAGAATGGAATCATGATGCCTGGGAATATCAGGATATCTACGAAAATTATCTGAAGCCGTTTCTGGAGCAGTGCGGAAATTACAGACTTGTTTCCATCGGCGGCGACCACGGACTTTTCTTTGCACAGAAACCGGATGAAGTAGCTGATACGATACTTGATTTCCTTGCAGAGACAACAGAATAACACAAAGCGGACGGTTTTCCTGCCGTCCGCTTGCATTCACGCGCATTTCATGCTATAATGATAGCGTGGCAGGAGGTGAACGGTATGCCGAAAATATTGCTCGTTGAGGATGATGAACAGCTTGCGAGATTTCTGATGCGGTTTCTCAATTCCGAGGGCTATCAGACGGACTATGCAAACGGGCAGAAGGAAGCACTGCGCTTATTTGAGGAAAACACATATGGCTGTGTGCTGCTCGATATTTCTCTGAAGGACGGCAACGGCTATTCCGTCTGTGCAGCGATGAAGAAGCAGGATGATACCCCTGTCATTTTCATCACGGCATCGGCAGACGAAGCCTGCACAGTCGCAGGATTTGAAATCGGCGCAGATGATTACATCGGAAAACCGTTTGGCACACGAGAACTGCTTGCCCGCATGAAAAATGTCATGCGGCGGCATCAGAAATCCTCTCCGCTGCTGAAATGCGGCAGAGTGACGATTGATCCGATCAGGGGCATCGTATACAAAAACGGCAGTGAGCTTACCATGTCCGCACTGGAATACCGCCTGCTGCTGGTGTTCTTCTCCAACAAGAATCAACTGCTTTCCCGAGACCGGCTCGCGGAGGAGCTTTGGTCGCTGACAAAGGAATTTGTATCGGATAATACGCTGAGTGTCTATATTCGCCGACTGCGTGAGAAGATCGAGGACGATGCACAAAATCCGCATATCATCGTCACGGTCAGAGGGCTTGGCTATAAGGCGGTGGACGGATGAGAGACAAAAAGCGCAGGCTCATTCACGCTCTCCTGACCGCCGCAGGAGCCGCAATCTGCGCATTTTTCAGTGTTCCGTGCGCCGTTACAGTCGTCATCACATCGGCGGCTTTTATGCTGTTCTATGAGGTGATCCTCTCCCAAAGACGGGATCAGGTTATGAAGCTGTGCGATGATATTGACCGTATCCTGCGCAGCGATGACATCATTTCATTTGATGAGTACAAAGAGGGCGAGCTGAGTGTGCTTTCTGCGGAAATTCATAAAATGACGATTCGACTGCGTGAGCAGAATGCGGCGCTTCTGACAGAAAAGCGGTTTGCCAAAGAAGCACTGGAGGATATTTCCCACCAACTCCGCACACCGCTGACCTCTGTGATGATGATACTCGGTCTGATGAACGATTCCGGGCTGACAGAACAGGAGCGCATGGAGTACCTTCGTGATCTGTATGAACTGCTTGCCCGCATGAAATGGCTGATCGAAACAATGTTGAGCCTTTCACGCATCGAAGCGGATGCGGTAATATTCGCAAAGAACACGGTTTCCTGCCGTGAGCTGATCGCGCAATCAATAGAAACCGTGTCTGTTACTGCCGAACTGAAAAGCGTGGAGATCAGGACAGAGATCAACGGAGAGCCGGAGTTTATCGGCGACCTGCATTATACCTCAGAAGCAATCGTGAACCTGCTGAAAAATGCGATCGAGCATACGCCGCAAGGCGGTACGGTCACTGTGACGGCAAATGGCAGCAATATTTCATCCAATATCACAATTGCTGACACGGGAGAGGGCATCCCCGAAAAGGAACTGCCGCATATATTTGAGCGTTTCTATCGTTCTTCCGAGTACACGAAAAACGGATTCGGTATCGGTCTTGCATTTTCAAAGAAGGTCATCTCAGCACAGGACGGAAGCCTGAAAGCCGCAAACCATAAACCGCACGGCGCGATGTTTGATATTCATTTCTACAAAACGACAATATAAAACAGGCAGATGTTCATTTGCAACATCTGCCTGTTCTGTTTCATAGCTCGCTGTATAGGTTTTTACAAAATAGTTGCCCTAAAACTTCTATATTAGTACCGTCCGAATCGGCACAAGGACTCTTATTACCGCTTCCAGCGCAGAAGATACTGCTGGAGCTTATTGAACAGGAATGTGACGGCGATAACCACAATGCCGATCACAAGCAGACCCGTGATCGTGCGGGTGTAGTCGCCGAAATCGGAATAATACTTCACATAGTAGCCCATGCCGTCCCGCGCACCGATCATCTCCGCGGAGGTCAGCAGAATGAACGAGACACTCAGCCCCTGATTGCAGCCGAGGAAGATCTGCGCGAGCGATGCAGGCAGAATCACGGAGAACAGCATCTCCGGCTTGCTGACATTCAGCACCTTCGCAGAATCCACAATGCGGCGGTCAACATTCAGCACACCGCTCATCGTTCCGGCGAATACAGGCCAGAAGGTCGCAAGGAAAATCACGAACACCGACACGGAGCGGAAGGTCGGAAGCAGCGCGATGCCGTAGGGAATGTATACAATCGGCGGGATCGAGCTGAAAAACTTGGAGATATAGGTCGCAGCACCGCCGAGCCGCGCATTCCAGCCGAGAAACAGCCCGAGCGGGACTGCGACAACTGCTGCAAGCAGGAAGCCCTCGATCGTGATGCCGAGCGAGCTTGCAATATTTACCAGAATCTTCTCGCGGTCTTCCGCAAACTGTGCCAGCACACGGCCGGGCGCCGGAAACAGCACATCATTCAGAATATTGAATTTTGCTGTGGCGAGCGACCAGACCGTAAGCAATACATAAATGAAGCCGACAATATCAAGAAGAAGAGCCAGCGATTCCTGCCGCTTGATGAAAGCGGATGCAAGCAGCGTCAGCACTTCCACTGCGATTGCAAATATGATCAGTGCGCCCTGTGCCGTCTCCTTTGCTGAACGATCCGGCAAAAGCTGCACAAGGAGCAATATCACAAAAAACACATGTGTCAGGCGCAGCCAGCGCTTCTGCCATGTCATATAACCACCTCTTCTCCGCCGATCCGCTCTGCCACATCGCAGTAGAGCAGAGACAGCAGCTTGTTGCGGAACTGTCCGTAAGCATCTGTCTTGACAAGCTCGGCGCGGTTTCTCGGACGCGCAAACGGTACCTCGACAATTTCATTGACAGTGCCCGGATGCGCAGTCAGCACGACGATCCGGTCAGAGAGCAGGATTGCCTCATCAATATCATGCGTGACAAACACAACGGTCTTGCGCGGCTCTTTGCCGTCGCCCTCCCAGAGGGAAAGCAGCAGCTCCTGCAAAATCACGCGGTTCTTTGCGTCGATCGCGCTGAAGGGCTCATCCATCAGCAGGATCTCGGTGTTCATTGCAAGTGCGCGTGCGATCGCGGCGCGCTGCTGCATGCCGCCCGAAAGCTGAGACGGATACTTGCTGCCGAAGCCCGTCAGGCCGACCTTGCCGAGATACTCGTCTGCAATGCGAAGCCGCTCGCTGCGCTTCAAGCCGTGCTGTGCCTGCTTGATGCCGAACGCAATATTGTTCCGCGTTGTCATCCACGGGAAGAGGGAGTAGTGCTGAAACACTACTCCTCTTTCTGTCCCTGTGCCGTGCAGCTCCTTGCCGTCGATCTCGACGGTGCCGCCCGCTGCCTGATAGATTCCCTCAAGCACGCTGAGCAGCGTGGATTTTCCGCATCCGCTGGCGCCGATCACGCTGACGAATTCTCCGTCCTTCACACCGAAGGAGACATCATGCAGTGCATTGAAGCTCCGCTTGTTCTCGGTGTAGTTCACAGTCAGATGCTTGATCTCAATCTTATTCGTAGACATCGAAATGCTCCTGTAATCCCTGATAGATCTTGTTATCCGGGTTCTTCTCAATGATCTCGGCAAGCGCTGTCTTGAAAATATCGGTATTATAGAGCTTGTCGATATCGTAATCTTCGGTATAGCCGAGCTCAACGATGGAATCCTTAAGCGCCTTTGTGCCCTGCTTGTCGGGGTCGGGATTCGATGCGCCGTAGCCGCCGTAGACCTCGGTGCGGATATATGCCTCATCAATGTCGATGTGCTTCTTGACATCGGCGACCGTGCCGTCTTCATTCTCCTGCGAGAATGCGTATGCACGGATCAGTGCGCGCTCAAATGCCGCGTAGGTATTCGGATACTGTGCGAGTGCAGCAGTCGGCGCGACCTGACGGCAGCACGGCTGATTCTTCAGCGCCGGTTCTTCGGAGCAGCGGTAGACGATCTTGTAGCCGGAGCCCTCTGCCAGCGACGCATACGGCGAATAGACCGAGGCCGCGTCGATGGTGCTGTTTTGCAGTGCGGTGTAGGCATCCTTCTGGCTGTCGAAGTAGACGATATTCACCTTGTCTTCGCCCTCGCCGATCTCAATGTTTGCGTTCTTCAGCAGGATCTGAAGCTCGGCATCCTGTACGCTGTTCTTGACAGAAGCGACATTTCTGCCCTTCAGAATGCTGATGTCCCAGGATTCAAGGCCTTCGGTGTATTCCGGCTTGATGACATAGCCGTGGCCGTTTGTCATTGCGCCGCCGAAGATCGTGACATCATGCCCCTGGCTCTGGAAGGTCAGCGACGGGACCGAGCCGATGAATGCTGCATCGAGCTTGCCGGATTCAAGACCGTTCACGAGCTCTGCCGCGCTGGAGAACTGTGTCAGTGTGACATCCAGACCCTCTTCCTTGAAGTAGCCTTCCTCTGCTGCGACAAATGCGAGCAGGTGTGCAGTGGAATTCAGATGTCCGAGCTCGAAGGAGGTCTTTTCCGGTGCTGCGGACGCCTGATTCTCACTGCTCTCTGCGTTCTCGGAGCCTTCAGATTTTGAAGTGCTGCCGTTTCCGTCGCAGCCGTCTCCGGTGCAGCAATCCGGAACATCGGGCACAGAGGATTCCGCAGAAGATGTACCGCCGTGATCAGCGGTGGAATTTGCATTGTTGAATGCGCCGCAGCCTGTCAGCAGGGACAGGGACGCGAGCAGCGCGATTGCAGTATATTTCTTTTTCATAATAATCATACCTTTCTATTCGTAATTGTATTTTATCAGCGAATCAGCGTGTGCAGCGACATCGCATTCGCTCCGAATAGATTCTGATTCTGTTTGAACTGTGCATGTGATTCACTCCTTTGTTTTCCATGGCTTTATCATATCACACTTGCAGTTATTTGTCCAATACACAAACATTATCGTGAGTTATCAGAAAAACCTATTTGCCTACAAAAAAAGCAGGATAACCGGAGCTATCCTGCTGAATACGCGCATCTGCGTTTATTTCATGAATACAAATTCTTCGAGATCGAAGAGATGCCGCTCGCGGAAATACCGCTCTGACCAGTCGTGATAGGCATGCTGCATCACAAGGAAGATGCTGTGCCGCCCTGTCACGCTCCGCGTTTTAACGGTATAGACGCCGTCATGCGTATCCGTCAGCAGCACGCCGAGCTCCTCGCCGTCCTCTGCATCCAGGTGAATATGAATTTCCGCTTTGCAGCCGCTTCCGATGATCTTTGCGGCAAAGGTCATCATCGTGCCGGAGAAATCGTCGCCAAAATCATAATACTTGTAGCCAAGCACAGAACCTTGCTGCAAGCCCGAAACGATGCGGATGAAAATAGCCTTCTCCGTGATATATCCGGCGCCTTTCAGGACACAGGCGATCTCCGCTTTCGTCGGCACATACGGATTCAATGCATCGGCAAACCCGAGCGAGGTCATCTCGACCTGCGGGATCGTGCCGTCTTCCAGGATCGTCACCTTCTCGACACAGGCACGCCGTGATGTGATTGTGCCGTTTGTCATGCGGTGATAGAAAATGTACCACTGTCCGCCGATGCAGGCAAGGGAGCCGTGGTCATTGCCTGCCGGATAGTCAATGCCGTTGTCGATGATCGCATTTTTCCGCACAAAGGGACCCTCCGGGCGGTCGGCGACCGCATAGAACAGACGGGAGCCCCGGCGCGGGGAATAGATCAGATAGTATTTTCCGCCGATCTTGCGCGGGGAGCTTGCCTCAAAGAAATCGTCATCTCCCATCCCCTGCGGAATCAGATCTGCGCGGTAAGAACCCTTTTTGACCGTCACCATATCGGGCTCAAGCTCGTTGAAATGCGAGCGCTCAAAGCCGTAGTAAATGTAGCTTCTGCCGTCGTCATCAACCAGAACTCCGGCATCATTGTAAATGCCGTCATCGCCCGCGTCTGCTTCGTCATAGCGGTAACGCCCGAGCAGCGTGAAGGGTCCCTCCGGGTGATCGCTCACGCCGACACAGCCCTTTGCACCGACAATATACGCGAACAGATAATACTTTCCGTTCTTCTCGACCACATCCGGCGCATAGAGCTCGTTGTCCGTCCAGTCCACCTCAGAAAGCCTGCCGCAGCTGTCCCGCGTGCAGAAACTGATGCCGTGGCAGGTCCAGTTCTGCAAATCGTGAACCGGCGCAGACCACACTTTCAATTTGTAATCACAGAATGCACCGCAAGCCGCACGGTCATGCGAGCCGTAGAGATAGACGCGGTCGCCGAAGACACGCGGTTCACCGTCGGGGATATATTCCCAAAGCGGAAGAAACGGGTTTGCCATAGAAAAACCTCCTGTCGGTCACTGATAGAGAAAGTATAGCATATTTCACAGAAAAAAACAAGCATTGTGGTTGACAATCAGCAGACGCCATGCTATAATGGTATCAGAAAGCACATAAATACAACAGAAAAGAGGGACACCTATGAATCACAGAATCTATGCTGCAATGACTGCGATTCTCTGCGCCGCCGCTGTGATGCCCGCAGCACCCGCACGGGCTGAGAGCAATCAGGTGCTTGTCACGAATACAGATGAGCTGATCGCCGCACTGGCAGATGCGAAGCCCGGAGATGAGATCATTCTGCGCGAGGGTGTCTACATGAACGACAAGTGGCTCGGGAAATGGGCAGCGTTTTTCGCAGAGGCAAGCGGCACGCCGGAGCAGCATATCATCATCCGCAGTGAAGACCCTGCGCACCCGGCGACAATCAACGGCGCCACGCAAGAGAGTAAATATGCACTCAATATCATCGGCTCCTACTGGGAAATCCGCGATCTGAAGATCGGCGAATCGTCAAAGGGCATCTTCCTTGCAAAGTCTGAGCACAGCGTGATCTCCGGCTGCGAGGTCTACAACACCGGCGGCGAGGGCATCCATGTCATCGACAACAGCAGCTATAATCTCGTCGAAAACTGCTGGGTACATGACACCGGCACGATCTCCCCGCAGTACGGTGAGGGCGTCTACATCGGCAGCGCGAAAAATGCCACTGATTACGGATTTGAATGCCACTACAATACCGTGCGCGGCTGCAAATTCGGACCGAATGTCGCGGCGGATCATGTGGATATCAAAGAGTTCACGCATCACAATGTTGTCGAATACTGCACCTTCGACGGCACCGGCATCCAGGGACAGAACGGCGGCAACAGCTTTGTTGAGGTGAAAGGCAATGACTGCACTGTGCGCTATAACACAGGGTACCGCAACGGCTGCACGGAACAGCTCTACGGGTTCGATCTGAATGTGCAGCTTGACGGCTGGGGGCAGAACAACAAAATCTACGACAACACACTGTATCTTGACACCGCAGACTGCTATGTCGTCAAGGGCTGGAACTGCTATACGGAAGTATTCCGCAATACGGTCGAGCCCGCGGAATGCGTCTCGAACGGCAACAAGGTCTTGCAGGTGCGCGGATACCGTCTCGCGGGAGATGCCAATGAGGACGGCATGCTGAACCGTGACGACCTCACCTGCATGCAGGCATTTTTGTTCGCCGATACGCCGCCGCATATCTCAGGTGAGAATGCCGATCTCAACGGTGACGGAAAGATCAGCGCGAAGGATCTGACACTCCTGAAACGCAGACTGCTCACAGGCGACACCGAAACACGCCCGGAAATCTCCGTTGAATATGTAAAGGAAGAAGCCGGAAAGTGGCGGCTGACAGATGCACTCGGCGGCAGGACGATCACCTTCTCACTGACAGCAAAGCCGCAAAGCACGCTCAACATGGCGTGGGGCTACTGGGACCCGAATGCAGACGGCGGCGGAAAATGGAGCACCGTTCCGCTCGGCGAATACATAGCAGATGAGAACGGCAGCGTGCAGATCACGGTCGATGTGCCGGAAAATGACACACGCGTTGCACTGGAAATCTGGGATTATTCCAACGCATCCGGCGATCTCGATGCGGACAGCGTGACGCTGGATTCCGTAACGACATCTTCCCCTTTCCCCGCATCATAAGAATACAGTGACCCCGGCAGGACTATGTGAAAACCTGCCGGGGTCTGTTCATTATGATTCGGAAGATTCCTCTGCGATTGTGCGGAGAGCCTTTGCAAGCACAGACCGGAAGAGCGGGCTTTCCAGCCGGCGCACCAGCGCAGTCTCCTGCGAAGGATTTGCGTGCGCCTGCGCGGGCGCATCCGCCAGCACGAGCACCGGTGTATCCTTGTGAATCTTCAGAAGCTCATCGAGACAATTCCGCTGCTGACGGTTGAGATCGGACTGCCGTACGATGATCGCTGCATAGGGCTGCTCCTGTGCCACTGCCATTTTCAGATATGCACAGGCGTGCTCGAAGTCTGCCTGCCACTCGCTGATCAGCCCTGCTTCCCGCAGGAGCTCCATCGTTGCCATTGCAGACTGCTGATGCGAATCCCAGACAAATGCACGCTTCCCGAAGCAGAAGTGATGCGGGAAAATCACCTGCTGCGGCACAAACTGCATCGGAAGGCGCAGGATCACCGCGCTTGCCTGCTGCGGCAGACGGGTGAAGACAAGCTCGCCGCCCATCAGCTTGATCAGGCGCTTACTGAGATAAAGACTGTGCTGCTGCCCCTCTGCCTGTTTCAGCACGAATGCCTCCTCAAGACAGTGCAGCGGATCCTGCGACGGGATCGGGCTGCACATGCCGCTCTGGATATCCTGTGACACGCGGTCGCCGTGCGTCAGGAGCGTACATTCATAGAGCGCGGTGTCGTCCTTGCCCGCAATCGCTGACTGCGTGATCTGGAAGGTCGCCGCAGAGCCGTTCGGCAAAGAGCGGATCACATTGAGAAACACATTTTCGACAAGATACAGGAGACGGTTGGAATCGCTGAGCACGGTCTCCTGCGTGACATGATTGGTAAAGGAGATGACTTCAAGCTCACGCTCACGGAATTCTGCCTCTGCTTTTGCGCAGACCTTCCGGATCAGCGCCGGGAGACATACCGGCTCATGCAGCATCGGAAGCTGATTGTTTTCAAGCAGCAGCACATCCTTTGCACATTCGGTCATCTCGGTCAGACGCTCGTAAGCCGTGAACATCTTGCGGAAATCAGGATGCAACTGCTGTTCGGGCGGAAGCTGATGCTCCAGATGTTCGAGCGTCGCATAGACCTGATTGAGTGCAAGCTGGAAGCTGCTCGCGATATTGATGAAGATATGCGCCTTGCGGATTCTGCCGCGCTCCTTCTGGCGGAGCCGTTCCTGAAGCGCACGCTTCTGTTCCATCATCTCACGGAATTCCGTATCACGGCGGCTGATCTCATCATTGAGATTCTCGACATAGAGCATGAGAAATGCCTTGCCGTTCTGATCGCGGAAAAAGTGCACAGCAACGCTGCACCAGTAATACTGCCCGTCCTCGTTGATGTCAATGAGGAAAAGCTGTTTTAATTCCTTCACATGCTCCCGTGCTGCAAGCAGAATCTGCTTATAGCCGAGCGTTTCAATGAAACGCTGCCTGTGCTCGGGATGCACATAGCGCTTCGGATAGCTTTCGCACAGAATGCTGAACGGAACAGGATCGACTTCTGTATCAAACACATCTCCGTTCAGACGGTAATGCCGGATCACATCCGCATCAAGATCAACCTCACCGACGGTCACAAAGGAATCCTCGACCATCTTGCCGAATTTCTGCCGCAGCAGGAGCTGTTCATGCTCAGTGCGCGTGAGGTTTTCCCGGCTCTGCACCTCGCTGTCGATATCGGCGATATACATCATCGCACGCGGAAGCTGATTCTCGTCGCTCTGGATATAAACCTCTGCACGGACATAGCGCCATTCCGTGCCCTCCGAACGGGAACGGAAATCCAGCGTGAACTGCCGCTTGCCGGAGTGATAGGCTTCCTCGACCGCACGCGGCAGAAGTGAAAGCGCAACGCGCTTGAAATCCTCCGGGTGACAGTACGGCATAATCAGGCGCTCGAAGAACTGCCCGAACAGGATCTCCCGCGGCGGCTGCACAGCATGATTCAGGATCTGATGACAGATCACCTTCTGCACATTGAAATCATATTCCATGAACCAGAGGAACCGGTTGCGGATCAGCGTGAAGAACTGCGTCGAAAGGGTATCCTGCATGCGCTGCGCCTGCATCTCTTTGCGGCGCTGCGCGTCAATATCCTGCACGGCATAGACAATCTCGGTCGCCTCGCCGTTTTCATCGCGGGTATAAGTGATGACGGAGCGTGTCCACTTCGCATCTGTGTCCGGGTCGCAGCTCGGTGTGACACGGCGGTATTCAAGCGTCACGCGGTCTTCCGTCTTCGCACGGATCCGCTCGAGCGTGGAGAAGTCTTCCAGCATCGCCTGATCCTCTGGATGCACGAGCTCCAGAAGCATGCGGAACACCGTCTCGAAGGAATACACGGTATCGTAAGAGAACAGGGGGCGCAGTGACGGATGCAGCGAACAGATCGTAGCCTCGCCGGTGATAAGATCCACATGCAGCATCAGCCGGAAGATCTCTGCCGCACCGGAGATGATATAGTGATTGCGCATGGAGACCGAGCGCAGCTCTGCGCGGTAACGGTCAGAGCGCTCCTGCGTCATGTGCAGCTCATTGCTGTCCTTGCCGAGCAGCAGCACGATATGCTCATTGACGGAAGCTGTCGAGAAGCTCGCCCAGCGGTATTCCTCCTCCTGCAAACGGCGCACGGTACATGCGGGGGTTGTGTTCGCCTCAAGACAGAGACGAAGCTGCTCCGCCGCAAAGCTGGCAAGGAACTGCTCTCTGTCCTCCGGGTGCACCATCGCTTCTGCATAGAGCTTGATGAAATCGCTGAATGACGAGAATTTCGCCTGCGTGTTCATGAGCGGGTTCTTGTCGCTGATGACAGAGACCGTCAGGTCACTGAGATCGACGCGCAGTGCCGTGAAATATGCGGAGGTCAGCACCGCACGCATCATCTGCATCGCCTCAGGGGGCGGGCCGTATGCTCTGCGGTCGATCGTAATGCCGACTGCGGGGATCTCGCCCCATTCCGTCAGCACGACATGCACGACGGCACTCTCCTTGAACCAGTCTGTATGTTCCGGCGTCAGGACAGACATCACACCTGTCGCGACCGTCCTGCGCACCAGCTTTTCAATGGCGGCGTCGGAAAACAGATCCGTCAGCAGGGCAGTTTCCGGCACATTTCCGAAGATCTGTGCGGCTGCCGAATTCATATGCAGCAGGCGTTCAGACTGCCGGTCAAACAGCAGCACTGCATCTGCACGCAATTCAAGAAACAACCTGTCAGTTGTCCGATCCCACATCGTGTGACTCCTTTCTCAGATAGATCCGGCCGGAGTGATATTCCGGTTTCAATCATTTTGCATGATAGGCTATTATACTATTATAACAAATCAGCCGCAGAATGTCAATTCTCTGCGGCTGATTTCATCTCAATCGCCAAAAATACGGGCTGCCTGCGCGGGGATTTCTGCGGCTGCGGTCACAAAAACGCTGCCGCCCGCACGCGCAATCTCCGGCTGATCGCGGAAGCCCCAGAGCACACTGATGCAGGGCACGCCGGTATTCGCGGCTGTTTCGACATCCACATCGGAGTCGCCGACATAGATTGTGTGCGCAGGATCGGCACCGAGCTCTGCAATCGCACGGAGCAGTGCATCGGGCGCCGGCTTGAGCGCCTGCCCCTCCTGTGAACCGATTGCAACCGTGACACGGCCGCCGAAATGCTCTGTGCAGAGCATCTTCACCTGCGGATCCGGCTTATTGGAGACCACACCGACCGCATAGCCCTCTTCATGTAATGTGTCAAGCATTGCAAGAATGCCGTCATAGGGCTTGGTCTGATCCTCGCAGTGCAGAGCATAGAGCCGCTTGGTCTCTGCCAGCACCGCCGGATAGAGCGGATCCTCCAGCCCGCTCGGAATCGCCCGCTCAACGAGCTTTGCAATGCCGTTGCCGACAAAGCGCCGCACATCCTCTGTGCTGCGCGGGAGCAGTCCGAACCGTTCCAGCGCTGCATTGAGACTGTCGCGCAGGTCTGCAAGTGTGTCCAGCAGCGTGCCGTCCAGATCAAACAAAATCGCTTTCTTCATACTGTCAATCTCCTTTCCGTTGTCAGCCGGGGATGTTTCACATGAAACATTTTCCTGCGCAGATGCGTCATATTGACAGCCCTGCACCCAGCCGTTTGCTGCCATGATGCGGTCAATCGTGCAGAGGATAAGATCGCGCTGCGGAATCCAGTCCGGCGCGATGAGCTCCGCCCGCAGACAGTTGCCGGTCATGCGGTGAACGACAGTATCCGGCGAGAGAATTTTCAATGCTTCCACTGCCGTACCGATGTACTCCTGCATCGTGATCGGCGTAAAACTGCCGTGCGCATATTCTTCGGCAAGCTCTGTGCCGCGCATCACAAACAGGCTGTGAATCTTTACGCCGTCTGTGTGATGTGCATTGAGCACACGGATCGTATGCAGCACATCCTCCCTTGTCTCGCCGGGCAGCCCGATGATGATATGCGTGATTACGGTGAGACCGTACCGTTTCAGCATCGCGACCGCTTCCGTATAGCGTGCAAGCGGATAGCCGCGGTTGATGCGCTTTGCAGTTTCGTCATTCGCCGTTTGCAGCCCGAGCTCAACCCAGACTTCATACCGCTTTGCATATTCTGCGAGCAGCGCCGCGACCTCCTCTGTGATGCAGTCGGGTCTTGTGCCGATGTCCAGCACCTTCACGCGATCATCGAACAGTGCAGCATCATAGCGCGCTTTCAGCACGGACACCGGCGCGTAGGTATTCGTGAAATTCTGAAAATACACGATCCACGCAGAATCCGGCGCTGCTTTGCCGAGCACGGTCTCTGCCTGCTCGCGGATGGATTTCGTCGGATCAAGCTGCTCCCCGGCGCCGCGTGCACCGCAGAAGGTGCAGCCGCCGAAGCCGCAGGTGCCGTCGCGGTTCGGGCAGGTGAAGCCGCCGTCTATGCAGATCTTGCGCATCTTTTTTCCGTAGCGCGCCTGCATATACTGATTCATGGTGTAATACGGATGCTTCATTCTGCCTTCGTGATACTATTATATAAGAGATCGGCGATCTTCTTGTGACCGTCAGCATTCGGGTGCGGATCAAGATATGCTTCGCCTGCACCCTCTGCGCCGGCACTGCCGATAATCGGCTTCGGATTCCAGCCGGAGAATGCTGCCGCGAGATCCACCGCATGCAGATCGGGATGCGCCTGCTCCCAGTCTGCAAGGATTGCATTGCAGCGGTCGATCTTCTCCTGTGCGAAGTCGCCCGCAGGCTGCTCAAGCATCGGAAGCGGATCAGTCAGGCCCTCATAGGGATTATACACATTCATGACATAGATTTCTGCGGTCTCATTGCGTTCACGGATATAGGAATAAATCCCTTCGAGATCGGATTTGAGCTGCTCCAGTCCCTTGTCGATCGCGGCTTCGAGCTTTGCCTCTGCCTCGGTGTCATTCTCGACCTGCTCTATCAGCTCCTGCTCCAGTGCATCCAGCTCGGAATCCTCCATCTCAGCGAGCGACTCGATATCGCGGTCGCCGAGCAGCTCCTGTGCGTAGTCGGTATAGGCACCAAGCATATTATTCGCGCCGATACAGATGATGATGATATCCGCAGAAGGCAGGCGCACAGCTCTGCCGACCTCCAGACGGTACAGCAGATCGGAGCTGTCATCGCCGGAGATCGCGTAGTTGTTCTCCTCCCAGAGCATCGCACCCGCATCCTCGTTCAGCTTTTCGCGGAGCAGCACGCCGTAGCGCTCACTGTCCGTATCGTCAAGGCCGTAGCCCGCGGAGATCGAATCGCCGAGGATCACCATACGCTTGCGGTTCGACTCCGGCTCTGTGGTTGTTGCGGCGGCTGTGGTCTCAGCAGCGGAGCTCTCCTGCACAGAACTCTCCGTTTTGTCGGCACAGCCGGTCAGGAGCATGCCCGCAGCAAGGAGCATGGCAGTCAGCTTCTTTTTCATATGATACATTCCTTTCCGTTATGATTTCATTAAGATAGTATACCACATCGGCGGAAAAAGTGCAAGAGATAACGCGGAATTTTCCGCAGATTATCACATGCAGCCGCCCGCATTGACGAATCCGCAAAAATATGCTATAATAGATATACTGAAACGGAGGACATCCGTTGCGGTCACAACATATCACCCGAAAGGAGAATATAATATGTATATCACCTGTCTTGATCTGGAGGGCGTGCTCGTCCCTGAAATCTGGATTGCATTCGCGGAGGCAAGCGGCATCCCGGAGCTGAGAAAGACCACCCGCGATGAACCGGATTACGATAAGCTCATGCGCTACCGTCTCGCAATTCTCAAGGAGCACGGTCTCGGTCTCAAGGAGATCCAGGATGTCATCGCGAAGATCGACCCGATGCCCGGCGCAAAGGCGTTCCTCGATGAGCTTCGGTCCTTCACGCAGGTCATCATCATCAGCGACACCTTCACACAGTTCGCAGCTCCGCTCATGGCAAAGCTCGGATACCCGACCATCTTCTGCAATGAACTGGTTGTCGCAGAGAACGGTGAAGTCACCGGCTTCAAGATGCGCTGCGAAAAATCCAAGCTGACGACTGTCAAGGCACTTCAGTCTATCGGCTTCCAGACAATCGCGAGCGGCGACAGCTTCAATGACCTCGGCATGATCGAAGCGAGCAAGGCAGGCTTCCTGTTCCGCAGCACCGAGCAGATCAAGAAGGATTATCCGCAGTATCCGGCGTATGAAACCTACGACGAGCTCATGGCTGCGATCCGCGGTGCAATGGACTGAGAATCAGAATACAATCGGACATGTCACATCCCGACAGGCTGCGGTCTGCCGGGATGTTTGTATTATCGTGATTTTTTGCCGAATGAGAGAAAAATATTGTGCGAATATGCAAAAATTATCTTGACATAACTGTCTTTTTATGCTATACTAATGTCAAATTGTATGCTGAATTGTCAGATCGTCACCTGCGGCTGATTATGATTCAGCCCGATACGGAGGAAGTCTTATGAAAAAAAGACTGCTGATCGGCGTTATCGCCTGCGAAACAGAACAGCTCATGCAGCGCCGTCTGATGAAGGGCATCTCAGCCCAGGCATTCTCGCTCGATATGGATGTAGCCGTATTCTCCTGCATCACGAACAGTCCGGAGCTGACACCGCACCAGAGTTCAGAATGCAATATCTTCAATTACATGAATTTCCAGCTGCTCGACGGCATTCTCTATCTGCGGAACTCCATTCACGCAGAGGAGACCAAGCGGCGGCTCGACCGGATGCTTGCGGAGCAGAAAATCCCGGTACTCGTGCTTGATACCGTCTCGGAGCAGTTCCCCTATCTGACGATGGATGACCGCGCAGGCTTTGCTGCGATCACGGAGCATCTGCTCGGCACGCACGGGCTCACCGATCTCATCTGTCTGACCGGCCCTGAGAGCAACCAGACTGCCGTGCAGCGCGTGCTCGGCTTCCGCGATGCGATGGAAGCACATCACCTCTCCGTGCCGGATGAAAATATCATCTACGGTGATTACTGGTACGGCTCTGCAAAAGCACTTGCTGCGGAGCTCATCTCCGGAAAACGCAAAATGCCGCAGGGCGTTGTCTGCGGCAATGACCCGATGGCGAAAGCACTTTGTCATGAGCTCATCGCAAACGGCGTGCGCATCCCGGAGGATGTGGTCGTCACAGGATATGATGCCTCACTTACAGAAGCACAGAGTCTCATCTCACTGACAAGCTATGTGCGCAGAAACTTCCGTCTCGGTGCGCAGGGCGTCCAGAAGCTCTATCAGATGATGACCGGAGAGACCTGTGCCCTCACGGAAACCGAACGCATCGGTGTCATCACCGGCGACAGCTGCCCCTGCGGCACAGACCTTGACTATCTCAAGCATCAGATCCGCGTGGAGGAGCAGCTTGACGATTACCGCACCATGTTCCGCACCAGCAATATGGGCATTCATGTCACGCGGCACGAAACACTTGACTCCTGCATGGATGAAGTGCGCAAGAACATTTATCTGATCCGCGGCGTTGCGGAATACTATCTCTGTCTCTGCGAGGACTGGGAGGGCGGCGGCGCACTCGAAAATCCGTCTGAATACCGCAGAGAAGGCTTCCCGCAGCATATGCTGCTGAAAATCCTGCACAACAGCAGCGAGCATATGGTCTGCACAAAGCCCTTTCCCTCCGCAAAGATGCTTCCGCGGCTGCATGAAGAACGAGAAAAGCCTGCAACATTCTTCTTCTCGCCGGTGCATCATGACGACCGCTTCTTCGGTGTCTCCGTGACATGCTTCGGAGAGCGGCTCGATACTTATGACAATATCTACTGCGAATGGATCGCTATGGTGAATACCGCGCTGGAATTTGTGCGCATGCAGAATTATCTCAAGCGCTTCAACAACCGCATTTATCTTTCTTCCATCCGTGATGCACTGACAGGACTCTATAACCGGACAGGCTATGAGAAATTCTCAGAGGAATGCTTCACGGCGGCGAAGAACGAGCACCGCAGATTCCTGCTGCTCTATGCGGGATTTGATTCGCTTCGGCAGATCAATGAAACCTACGGGCATTCCGAGGGTGACAGCGCCGTGACAGTGCTCGCAAACGCCATGAACAATTCCTGCACGACCTATGAACGCTGTGCTCGCATCGAGGATGCGGATTTTGCGATCGTCGGCTATCAGGATTATGAGATGGATGCCTGCCAGAGAATGATGTATGCAGTCTCGGGGTATCTGGAGCATTACAATCAGAGCTCGCGCAAGCCCTATAAACTCTCTGCGAGCTTCGGCTTTTTCTGCGATTACATCCCGGACGGCGTGACGCTCGATGACATCCGCGCATCTGTGACACAGCAGATTGAGGAAAGCCGTGCCTCCCGCCAGAGCGAAAAGGCATCGCCCTATTACCGCGAATTTGTCAGCCTCAGAGAACGCATTTACAGCAATCCGCAGGAGGACTGGAGCATCGACTCCATGTGCCGCGATCTCATTCTCAGCCGCGGCTACTTCCAGAAGCTCTATACCCGCTGCTTCGGCATCAGCTTCACGCAGGATGTCATCAACAGCCGCATTGAGCTCTCGAAGCGTCTGCTCTCCAGCACCGATTACAGCATCGCTTACATCGCCGATCAGAGCGGATACAGCAACTATGTGCACTTCATGCATCAGTTCAAGAAGAATGTCGGCATCACCCCGACCGAATACCGCAGAAGAAAACGGCAGGGCGAAGAAGTATAAGGATTCACAGGTGCCCGGGAGCGTTCCCGGGCGCTTGCTGCTGCCGAAAACTGTCATTCATTTCAGAAGCTCCTCGCGCAGATGCAGCAGGAGCTTCTTTTCGCGCCGCGAAACCTGCACCTGTGTCATGCCGAGCCGCCTGCCGGTTTCCGACTGCGTGAGACAAAGCGCATAGCGAAGACGGAGCAGCTCGCGGTCGCCTTCCGGCAAAGCGCCGAGCACCTGATGCAGCGCCAGACGCTCTGTCACCTGCTGCTCATGCGAGGGGACTGCAATCTCTGTTTCCGTTTCGCCGTCTTCCGTCGTGACGGTCAGCGACACAGCAGGCATGGACGCGCAGAGTATCTCTGCGGCTTCCGCTTCGGAAACGCCGAGTGCCCCTGCGATCTGTCCGACCGTCGGTTCACTGCCTGTCTCCTGACGGAGCTGCTCGCAGATGCGCGCCGCTCTGACTGCCATTGTCTGCATCTTCCGCCCGACATGCACACTTCGCCCCTCGCGGAACAGCCGCCGGATCTCACCCATGATCACCGGCACCGCATAGGTCGAGAAGCAGACCCCGCGCTCCGGGTCAAAGGCATGCGCTGCCTTTACAAGCCCGAGACATGCCGCGGAATAGAGCTCCTCATATTCGGTGCCGCGGTCGCGGAAACGGTTCGCACAGAGATGCGCCAGCCCGAGATGCGCCTCCGCGTCAATCGCCGGTCTGTCCCGCTTCATGGCGCATCCGCTTCCGCATCACAACTGTTGTTCCGCTGCCGACCCTGCTGCGGACAGTCAGGCTGTCCGTAAAGCTCTGCATCACCGTAAAGCCCAGCCCTGCACGCTCCTCTGCCGGCGCACTTGAATAGAGCGGCGTCATCGCCTGCTCGATATCCGCGATCCCGCAGCCCTTGTCTGCGATGCGTATGTAGATAACGCTGTTCGGAAGCAGGCGCACAGTCACGGCGATCACGCCGTCATCCCGCCCGCGGTAGGCATGCACGATGCTGTTTGTCACCGCCTCCGAGACTGCCGTGCGGAGGTCGGCAAGATCCTCGACCGTCGGGTCGAGCTGTGCGGCAAAGGCACAGACCATTGTCCGCGCAAAGCTCTCATTTTCCGATCGCGCCGGGAATGTGCATTTCAGTTCATTGAGCGTATTCATGTTCCTGCTCCTTTCCGCTGCCTGTCTGTTTTGTGTTCCGCAGCACGGCAAGCCTGTCCGCGCCGGAGATACGCAGCACCTTCCGGATCTGCGGCGAGGGATTGTGAATCTCCAGCACCCCGCCGTATTCCTCCATGAGGCGTGCCCGCCCCATGATCAGCCCGATCCCTGAGCTGTCCATGAATGTGACGCGGCGAAAATCCAGCACCACAACCGGCGGAAGCTGTTCCCGCACTGCAAGATCAATCTGCTCGCGGAGCTCCTTTGCACGGTGGTGGTCGATCTCGCCGCTCAAGTAAGCCGTCAGCTTCTGCGGCTCTGCTTTGAGTTCTACCATAAGGTTGTCGTCCTTTCCTTCTGTTTGTAGCATAATTATAACGCCTGTCCGCCGCAGATTCGGTCGAACGGCAGAGGGCAGATACAAAGACAATCGGGCAGACCCTGTTGACAAAATGCGGTTTTTCTGGTATCATGATAACAGAGTGAACCGCAGGACGGTTCGCGTCGAATCATACGAAAAGAGGTTTTCACTATGGCTTTTGAACCCTTCAGCAAATCCATGCTCGCACTCGGACAGGCACCGTCCGTCATCCGCGAGACCTTTGAATACGGCAATGCCCGCGCAAAGGAGATCGGCAGAGAGAATGTGTTTGATTTCAGTCTCGGCAACCCGAGCGTGCCCGCGCCGGATTCCGTGCATACCGTCATGCGTGATCTGATGGACAACACCAATTCCGTTCTGCTGCACGGCTATACCTCCGCTGTCGGTGCGGAGCCGACCCGCAAGGCAATCGCAGATGACATCAACCGCAGATTCAGTGCAGGCGTATCTGCATCGGATATTTATATGACATGCGGCGCGGCTGCTTCGCTGACCGTTACGCTGCATGCGATTCTGCTTCCGGGCGACACCTGCATGACCTTTGCGCCGTTCTTCCCGGAATACCGCGTGTTCGTTGAAGCGGCAGGCGCAAAGCTCAATGTTGTCCCTGCGGATACTGACAAGTTCCAGATGAACCTCCCGGTATTTGAGGCGCGCATCACGCCGGAGACAAAGGCGGTCATCATCAACACGCCGAACAATCCGACCGGCGTTATCTACACGGAGGAGAACCTCAGGGCATTCTGTGAGATTCTCAGAAAGAAGGAAGCAGAGTACGGCCATCCGATCTATCTGATCGCCGACGAGCCCTACCGCGAGCTGGTCTATGATGACACCGCAAAGGTGCCGTACCTTGTCAATCTGTATGACAACACCTTTGTCTGCTACTCCTTCAGCAAGTCGCTCTCGCTCCCGGGCGAGCGCATCGGCTATATCGTCGTCTCGCCGAAGATGCAGGAGAACCGTCTCGTCTATGCAGCCGTCTGCGGTTCGGGCCGTGCACTCGGATTCGTCTGCGCACCGAGCCTCATGCAGCGCGTCGTCGCGGAGAACCTCGGCAAGACCTCCGATCTCGCTGTCTATAAAAAGAACCGCGATCTGCTCTACACAAATCTCACGAAGTACGGCTACCGCTGCATCTATCCCGACGGTGCATTCTATCTCTGGATGCAGGCGCTTGAAGAGGACGCAAATGCCTTCTGCATGAAAGCACGCGACTACGAGCTGCTGCTCGTGCCGTCTGACTCCTTCGGCTGCAAGGGATATGTCCGCCTCGCATACTGCGTCACGACTGAGATGATCGAGCGCAGCCTTCCGGCTTTCGAGAAGCTCGCAAAGGCTTACGGCAAATAAAAACAGCACCGCATCAGGCGCCGCTCTGTGAAAGATACACAGGGCGGCGTTTTATATCAAACATATAAATATGAAAGCCGCGTGAAATCGCTTGCATCCGACAGCAAAGTGTGATATAATGTGTATATCTGCGAAGATATGCGGATAATCTGTCGATATAATCAATATCTAGTGCGTACCCCGTCTGCTCTGCGCAAATGTTGATTTGTTGTGCCGAAAAGCCGAAACAAATTCATTGTTTGTTCATATTTGAGACGGGATTTTTGGAGGATATATGAATATAACGGAGATCATTCTGCCGGAGTATGGTAAAGATTCTGAAATTATGCACGGCAATCTTGACAAAGACGTCTCTGATGTAGTACAATTATTATCGGAGAATGCCCTCACCGTTTCAACAGGTGAAAGCCTGACGGGCGGGCTCCTCTCCGAACGTATTACATCAGTGCCAGGCGCATCTCAGGTTTTTGAGCTTGGAATCTGTACCTACTCTGATAAGATGAAGCGAGACTTGCTTCATGTTCCGTCCGGTATCCTCGAACGATACGGGGCTGTCAGCCGCCAGACGGCTTTGTCGATGGCGGAAGGGCTCATGCACCGCTCCGGTGCGGATCTCTGCCTGACGGTAACCGGATTTGCCGGGCCAGCCGGCGGCTCCGCAGAAACTCCTGTCGGAACCGTTTACGCAGGCTTTGCCTATCAGAATCAGGTGACTGCCGCATTGCTTCGGCTCTTTGAACTGGAAGGGCTTGACCGCAGCGGCATCCGGCACATGACCGCAGTTTGCGTGTTTCAAATCGCGAAACAAATTTTGCTCGCGCGCGGCTGAACTTGGCCGCAGCAGCATGACCTGTGCATGAAGTATCTGACAGCCCGCGGTAAACGCGCGGTGCCGATCGGATGCTCCCCCATGCAAGATGATGGAGGCGTTCTATTAAATGCAAAATCCCAACCGTGAACCCTATTACCCTGATGACCGCACGGATCCAGTCCGCGGGTCTCAGGCAGACACTACCGCTTTCGGCTCACCCTATGGAAACGGACAGGCTGACAACGGGCAAGGCGCAGACGCAGAGACCGCAGGACATGCGGGGCTGCATGAGTCGCTGAGCTCTGAGACAGCTCACTTCGGCATGCATAGCGGTTCCGGGCAGAAATCGGGCGATGTGACGGCAATCCTGGAAGAAATCGAGCTCAAGCGCCGATTGCATGAACAGGAAGAACTGTCGTCCGCCGCAGCCTCTTACGCGGAACCTTCCGAACAGGCGGAGATCGTGACTCGATCCGAGCCGTCTGAACGCAGAAGCAGAACAATGCCGGATTCCGGCAGCAAGAGACCGTCACCTGCGTATACGAAGTCAGGAACGGGATCTTCCTCCGGGAAAACGCAGAGGTCTGCCTCCCGCGCAAAGACGAAGAAGGGAAAACGGAAGAAGAAAAAGGACATTTTTCTTGTCCAGGTCCTCAAGTATATCTTCCCCTGGCGGGGAGATTCCATCGGAGAGTCCATCCGCAAAATTGTATTCTTCACTGCTCTGACAGTTGTCGGTGTCTGTGCATACCTGATCGGAGACTATCAGCTCATGCTGTATCGGTCGAAGAAACTGTATGATGATATACAGCAGCGCCTGGAAGAGACACTCAGTAACCGCGGATTCAAAGAGAACTCCTATATCACGGATCCTGTCACAGGAACCGAGATCGAATACCTTGAGGAAAATTACCTCGCGGAGAAGCTTCTCAGTGCAAACCCCGACCTGGTCGGTTATATCAACATTGAGGGCACCGAGGTCAGCTACCCTGTCGTGCAGAAAAAATCGCACGACCTCAACTACAACACCAACGACTATTACCTCTACCGCTCCTTCACACAGGAAGAAAGCAAAGCCGGCTGTATCTTCATGGATTACCGATGCCATTTCGACGAGGTCCTGAATCACAGAAGGGTCGTCGAGAACTCGCAGAATCTTTTGATCTACGGCCACAATATGAATAATCGCTCCATGTTCGGCAGTCTCAAGGACTATGTCAGAGATTACGGTTTCCTGAAAGAGCATCCGATTGTTCACTTGCAATCGCTCTATAAGGACTATGACTACAAAATCTTTGCAGCGTTCATTGTGGACAGTGCCGACAAGGATTCCGAGTATGCATTTGACTGCTGGAACACATTCGATTTCGAGGGAGAAGACGATTTCTATGAATTCGTCAACGCTGCCAAGAAGCGCACGATCATCACTACGGATGTTGATGTGACCTACGGGGATCCCCTGCTGACGCTTTACACTTGCAACAGCATGTTCCACGACGGGAAGCTCATCCTGATGTGCAGATTGCTGCGTCCGGGTGAAGATCCTTATGAAGGCGTAGAGAACGCGGCACACAATGAAAATATTTTGTGGCCGAAGGCTTATTACAGCAACCACGATCTGACTTTTGATCCAAAGCTCTTTGTTCCTTACGGTCCGAAAGAGAACTCATGAACCTTACACTGCATGTATCTGAGGATGCTGCCTCCGGGGAAACGGACTGTTTTCCGGGCGGCTGAACCGTTACAGACAGTCTCCCCTGCTGCTGCCGATCACATCGCGGTACGGCGAACTGCCGTCCGCAACGCAGGACTCCTTGCGGCGCACACCATTTCCCCGTGACCGGAACGCAAAGCAGCAAGAGATAAAGATATCGCATAGAACAATGCACCTTATCTCTGAAGCGCGCCGCATCTGATTTGATTCCGATCTCCCGCATTTCTACGCAAAACAGAATACGATGATCATTCAAAGGATGTGAGATGCGCTTTTCCTACGGTGCGCGCGGCAGCGACTGAGTCGCTTACAGCCGCGAAAGGAGGACACGAACGATCGAGACAGAATCCCCACAACAATCTTGGGGAAATAAAACCGGTTTCAGCCGGTGAGATTGATAATTGGAGAGAAACTATGCAAGCTCGAATGCGACGAAGCCGCGTTGCGATTCTGGTTTCAACTGCACTGATCTTCACCAGTACATGTGGAGTTCAGAGCGACAGCATCGCTTCGCAGCGCTCAGGAGCTGCCGGTATTGCAGACGCCGTCTCTTCGGGATTCCATGCAAATGCGGTGGACGTACAAGACGCCGCAGGACCCTGGATGCCGGAGGACAGCCGTACAGATGATGACGGTGCGTCTCAGTATCAAGTTGACTCGGACTGGAAGGCTGATCTCTATGATTATGATGACAGCCTCTCCCTCACGAGCTACGAGGCGGCAAACACGGAGCCGGACGACCCGCTTACGATGACAACTGCAGCGATAACAGATACCACAGAAGAAACCGTCACAACCACCGTTACCACGATTCAGGAGCCGACGATCACGGCAAAGACCACGATCGTTGCGGAGCCTGACAGCGTTGTGTTCTATTCGTCCGGATACGGACACGGCGTCGGCATGAGCCAGAACGGTGCGAACTTCTACGCGAACTTTGACGGTTGGACCTATGACCAGATCCTCAAATTCTACTACCCCGGCACCCAGCTCGTGCAGGTGGGCACACCGGAGTGGGAGACGATGACCGTCGGTTATAAGACTGATACGGTCGTGAACATTCTTTCCCAGATCGTCAACAACGAGATGGGTCCCACATTCAATGTGGAAGCAATCAAGGCACAGGCGATCGCCGCTTACACCTTCTACCTCTACAACGGCGGTCCTTCCGGCATGATCTGCAAGTCGAATCCTTCGCAGAAGATTGTCGATGCTGTCCGCTCGGTGCTCGGCATCTGCGTGTATTACAACAATGCTCCTGCACTGACGACCTTCTATGCGTCCAGCGGCGGTGCGACTGCAAACTGCAAAGATATCTTCTTCGCAGACATCCCTTACCTCGTCAGCTTCCCTGTGAAGCACGACGACACAGCAGACCCCCATTACAATTCGCACAAAGTCTTTTCTGCGAGCGCTCTGAAGAATACCCTTGAGCGCAAATACGGCGTAAAATTGTCAGGCACTCCGTATGACTGGATCAAGCTCGAATACGGCGCAGGCGGCTATGTCACCTACGCAACGATCGGCGGAACAGTCCGTGTGAAAGGAAATGATCTCCGCGGCGTGCTGGGTCTCAAGTCGCCGAAATATGAGTTCGTGTATCAGTCCGGCAGCGAGCCTGCCGGGGTGATCGGAACAGAGGCTTCGGCTGCATATTCTGACCCGAGCGGCACACATGCGGATATCGAAACGAGAATTACAACAACCGCTCCGACGAATTCTTCTTCGGAGCAGACCACGACAGAAGAAACGTCTCAGGAGATTCCTGCTGACACAACGACGAGCTTTGAAATTGTCTCGTCGCTGCCCGAAACGGAACCCATCGTTGTGACGGATTCCACAGAGGGTACTGAATAATGAAAGCGTCCCGTGCATGAGAATGTGCGGGGCGTTTTATTTGCGCTGCATTAGTGCGGACGAATGCCTCAGCGAAAAAAATTGTTTGACAATCCGCTGCTTCTGTTCTATAATGAATATAGGATATTATATCCGCAGAAATGAGGGGGCTATCATATGAAAAAACGCTATACTGTCGCGGCGGTTTGCTCCGCTGCGGGACTGCTCGCACTCGCGGCGATGCAGCCGTTTACAGCGGTCGGTGCCGCGCCGGCGAAATCCGATGTGAAGCATCTGCTGAATGCACTGCTTGCCGCCGGTGAAATGACCGCTGCCGATGATTACAACGGCGACGGCAAGGTCAATGCAAAGGATCTTACGCTCATCAAGCGCGATCTGATTGCTGCTGAAAACGCCGACACCGGCGATCTCAAAAAGCAGACAGTTCCGGTCGCAGATGCAGATGTCAAGCTGATCGGAAGAACCTACTACAACAAGGATGTGACATGGCTGGTGCAGAGCGGATCTGCCATCGAATGCACAGTCACCGGCACAGAAGCAAGCGTGACCATTTCGGGCGACGGCTGCGTCTATTCTGATGAAAAATGGCGTCCGCGATACGGCGTGTACGTTGACGGCGAGCTGGTAAAGGATGTTGTCATGGGTGAGCCCGAGCAGACCGTCAAGCTCTTCTCCGGCACAACGCAGCGCACTGCAACAGTCAAAATCATTCACCTCTCCGAAGCGAACAACGGCGCAATCGGTGTAAAGCAGTTTGATGTCACATCCTCTGCTGCAAAGCCCATAAAGGCAACGGCGAAAAAAGACCTGACAATCGAATTCATCGGCGACTCGATCACCTGCGCTTACGGTGTCGAGGCAGATACGCAGTATGTCAATTTTGAGACCGGCACCGAGAACTTTACGCTCTCCTATGCGTATCTTACGGCAGAGCTGCTGAACGCGGATTACAGCGCTGTGTCATACAGCGGGCACGGTATCATTTCCGGCTACTCAAATGACGGCTCGATCAATACCGATTCTCTCGTGCCGCCTGTCTATGAACAGATCGCTAAGCTCGACGATTACACGGCAAAATGGGATTTTGACGCGAATCCTGTTGACGCAATCGTCATCAACCTCGGCACAAACGACGATTCCTACGCGACGAAGGATCTGGAAACACGCGGCGCGGAGTATCAGAAGGGGTATGAAGCATTCCTCAAACAGGTACGCGCAAAGAACCCGAAGGCAAAGATCATCTGCACGCTCGGCATCATGGGCTGCGAGGAGCTGTATCCGTATATTGAAGCTGCAGTTCAGGCGGTCGGCGACAAGAGCATCTCCTGCTATCAGTCCCCGACGCAGAAGGCGGCAAACGGCTACGGCGCCGACTGGCATCCCTCCCCTGTCACACATCAGCTCAACGCCTATCTGCTTGCGGACAAGATCTGCACAGCACTCGGCATCCCGTCGCAGAAGATCGGCATTGATCTTGCGGCTGACGGCGAATACGGCGCGGAGATCGACAAGGAATCCGGCGCAAACGCCTGGCCGTATTTCAGTGACTGGGACAAATCGCTGAACCTCAACATTATGTCGGCGGGTACCTCTCCCGAGTCGATGTATGCCTATGTGCGCGGGCTGAGCCTGCCGGCCGGCGGCTATGAGCTCTCCTTCAGCGTGACACCGCCTGCGGGCATCGCAATCCCCTATCAGGTGCGGAGCATGACCGATCACACGAAGATCTATTGCTCCGGCGAAACAAATGCAGACGGCACTGCGGAGACCGTGCTCAAGGCATTCAAGATGGATGCTGCCGCTGAGAATGTCGAGATCGTATTCTTCCTCGGCGAGATCGGCTCCGGCAATCTCACCTTCCGCGATGTGACTCTCTATAAGCGCTCATAATGTGACAACGCCCTGTTTCCTTTTCGGGAAGCAGGGCGTTTTTTATGGATACCTGCGACGGCGGCTGCATATCATGCAGCGGTGATCACAATGAAATCTTTGTCATATCTGAGCGGCGCACTTTGGCAATGGATGCTGCCGCTGCTGCTGACCGTGACAGCGCTGATCTATGCGGTGCGGCTGCGCGGAAGACCGGTGCGCGGTTTTACAGGCATTCTGCGGGAGATCGGTGCCGGAATCCGTGCGGGCGGAAAACAGCGCGGGGTATTTGCTGCGGCACTTGCGGCAACGATGGGCACAGGCAACCTGACCGGAACAGCACTTGCGCTGGTCACCGGCGGTGCAGGCGCAATCTTCTGGATGTGGGTCTCCGCACTGCTCGGCATGGTGCTTGTCTACGCAGAGAATCTGCTCGCGGCACGGTATCAGAAAACAGACCGCCGCGGGATACTCTGCGGCGGCGCAATCGGTATGATCCGATTCGGCACGGGAAAGCGTATTCCGGCGGCGGTATTCGCTGTCTGCTGCACGGGCGCGGCGCTCGGCATGGGCGACACAGTGCAGAGCAACGCCATTGCGCAGACACTCCGGCAATATCATGTGCCGCTGCCGCTCTGCGGTCTCATCACAGCGCTGCTGCTCGGGCTGATCCTCACAGGCGGTCTGAACGGCATTCACCGCGCAGCCGGCGTCATCATGCCGCTGATCTGCGGGCTTTATTTTCTCTGCTGCGGCTGGCTGATCGTTTTGCATGCGGATGCACTGCCGCACGCATTCCGGCAGATCATCGGAGAGGCATTCGGCGGCTTTCGGGCGGCAGGCTGCGGTATCGGCATTTCTTTGCTGCTCCGCAGTCTCCGTGTCGGATTTCAGCGCGGCATCTTCTCGAATGAAGCGGGGCTCGGCAGCTCGTCAATGCTGCACATGCACGCAGAACCGGGTACAGAACAAGCGCAGTGCCGATGGGCAGCGGCGGAGGTCTTCGCGGATACGATCCTCTGCTGCACGGCGACTGCGCTCGTGATTCTGACTGCACCGCACTGCGATCCGTGCGATTTCAAAGACGGTACATCGCTGCTGCTGGCGGCTTTTTCTGAAGGGCTCGGGCAATGGGCAGGCGTATTTCTCGCCGTGTGCATGGTGCTGCTTGCATTTGCAACTATGATCGGCTGGTATCCGTGCGGGGCTGCGGCGGCTGCATATCTGACCGGCGGCAGAGGAACCGGCTGCTATCTCGCGCTGTATCTGCTTGCGGCATTTGCAGGCGCGCTCGGAGAACCGCTCTGGCTCTGGACGCTCTGCGATTTCTGCAACGGCTGCATGGCGCTGCCGAATCTCTGGGCAATGCTCATGCTGTCTCCGACAGTCACAGCTCCATGCCGAACGCAGGAATAAAGCTCTCGTCTGCTGCCGCCCCCTACTGTGTGAGGATCTGCTCCATGCCG
>JAEEGK010001454.1_pt1 | contig 59419 bp, 52 predicted proteins | sample 8958771 | NCBI WGS metagenome assembly JAEEGK01 (sample SAMN16246547, study PRJNA631951) | gut metagenome | biome: gut microbiome; feature: rumen; material: SC-attached | host: Bos | place: Iran: Karaj | collected 2018-10 | reverse complement strand
ACAATCATTCTTCGTAATTCCCGAACAGGTCGTTGTAGTACAAATTAAGGGGGTGTAACATTAAATCCCAGTCATCGCCCCACACAATGGTGTCGTTTTCGACTTTGAACTCCAGAAAACGCTTTGGGTCGTAGTATTTATTGTACTGCGGATGTGGCTTTTTTACGAAAAACGGCTCAAAATCCACTGTCTGCATGGTGCCGTCGGCAAAATAGACATTCAATTTGTAGTCTCCAGCGTGTTCGGCTCTAACTACATAAATTTTATATCTTCGTCTTAGCCGACGAAAAAACTCTTTTTTAAAAACATCAACAGGGACACATCCTGCAGGAAAATCGCTACTTCCTGCATGTTTGCGGCGATGTTTTACCTTGCTGTTTTTTTTCGACATAAAGATTGTTTTCTTTTACTTTTCCCTTAAGTGAAGAATTTGATTGGGGTACTTGCGCAAAGATTTTGGCCAATTGACGATGCGCAGCTTCTTGCTGTAATGTTTGGCACAAGTATTGGCATCACCAGGTCCGTCTAAATATATCTCCTCAAGTCCTTCGTTTAGCTCAATGGTTTCGAGATGAGTGCTCCAAAAGATGTTTGTCAGATCCATCCTTTTTACGCTCGGAGGTATTGTTATCTTTTTCAGCTTGTCGCAACTCGAAAAAGTCTGGTCGGGAATATCTGTCAGCGAGTTGGAAAGTTTCAGGTGCTCTAGGTCGTTGCACCAACGACAAAGCAGAATTCCAATCTCTGTAACGCTGTCGGGCATTTCCAAGCTCCGCAGTTTGCTGTCCTCGAAAGCCCATCCTTCGATGCTGGTAACGCTGTCGGGGATATTGATATAATGAAGTTCTGAACTTATAAACGCTCCTTCGCCTATGATTTTTGTTGTCGGGGGAATTGTGTATTCTTTTTTGTGCGATTTTGGAGGAAAAGCCACAAGTTCCGTAAGGTCTTTGGTGAAAAGAGCCCCATCCACCAAGGTGAAATATGGATTGTTCTCGTCGATTTCGAAAGCCTCAATGCCGGAATGGGCAAAGGCGGTACCGTAGATTTCCTTTACAGAAGCGGGAATGCGAATGCTTTTCAGTGATTCGCAGTAAAAGAATGCGTAATCTTGTATAACTTCTATTGTATCAGGGAAAACCAAGTTTTTCAGTTTTGTGCATCCCTCTAAACCTCCTAAGCTTTTTGTGCTTTCTGGGAATACCACAGTGTGTAGCCTTTGCGAATTGCTTAATGCACTTCCGGTATCGTATTCATCTGTAATGCTTTTAATGCCTTGCGGGAGTATAATGGACTCTAACTGAGTGTAGAAGCCGAAGTCGGGCAATATATCGCCATCGGTAAAGACGGCCTCGCCCATATCAAGGTTGCGCAAAGGGTAGGCGTTTTTGTAGTCGGGAATACCCTCTTCATCTTCGTCGTCATAGTTTTTGTAGATAAGATCAACATCACACATATCGTCTAAAACGTTGTCGAAATCTTTTTTCCCGATCTGTCCTGTCATTTTGAGGTTTACAACTGTTTTGCGCTGTTCTTTGGACAGCAATTTGTCCAAAGTGTTGGCTTTTTCAAGGTGAATTGTCAGGTTTTCTTGGTCCATATTTTTATTGTGTTGAAAAATTTATTCTTTGTGAAATTGTCACAATTTTAGTGCTCCACACGCTGGGTAAGCATCTCGGTAATGACTTTTGTGAACACACTGTTTGCCGAAAGTTCTTTTTCAAATAGTTTGAAAGCTTCGCCTACACTTTTTGTCAGAATCTCCACAGAAACAGTGGTGTCGCCTTCGATGATGTTGTGGGTGCGTTCTACTTTCTGTATTTCTGCGTTTTCCAATTTGTCAACGAGCATAAGCAGTATGGAACGCATTTCGTCCTCGTCGGGGGTTTTGCCTGTAGCTACTACGCGCACACCTATTTTCTTCATCTCCACATATTTGCGGGGACGCCTGTCCAAACGGTCGGTGATGGGTTTCAGTGCCAGATGTGTGCCCACGATGGCAACGGCGGCCATTCCGCCTTCGAAAAACATTCCGAAACCGCATAGCGAACCCACAGCTGCCGAGCACCAGATGGTGGCGGCGGTGTTCAGTCCGTGTATGTTGAAACCGTCGCGCATAATAACGCCGGCTCCCAAAAATCCTATTCCTGTAACTATCTGTGAAACAACGCGCAGTCGGTCGATGTTGCCTTGCTCCTCTCCGTACATTATCTCCGAAAGCAGTATAAAAACACAGGCACCCACCGAAACTAGGGCGTTGGTGGTAAGTCCGGCGCTGCGTTGCCTAATCTGCCGTTCCAAGCCTATGCCGGCTCCGAAAAGGAATGCAAGCACAAGGCGCAGTAAATACATCTCGTAATTCATAATATCAAGACATTAGTTGTTTTGCGGTTTCTATTGCCGAGGCTGTCAGCTTCTCCGACGAAAGCATCGTGGCTATCTCCTCAACACGCTGTTCCTCCGTCAGTTGCCGCATCGAGGTCTGTGTTGAGACTTCGTCGCTCTCCTTGTAAACCTTGAACTGTGTTTTGGCTTTGCCCGCCACCTGCGGCAGATGGGTAATGGCCACAACCTGAGTATTTTGCGACATCTTTTGCATTATGTTGGCCATCGCCACCGCTATGGTTCCCGACACTCCGGTGTCTATCTCGTCGAAAATGATGGTGGGCAATAGGTTCGTTTTGACTATCAATGACTTGAGTGCTAGCATAAGCCTCGAAAGCTCGCCTCCGGAAATCACCTTGCCCACATCGCGCAGCTCGCCGCCGCGGTTGGCGTTGAAAAGCAGCCGCACGGCGTCGGTGCCGTTGGAGAGCAGGTTTTCCGTCGGTGTCAGCTCCACCACTATCTGGGCGTCTTTCATCCCCAGTTCGGCGAGGGTGGGAAGCAGCTCGGACTCAATTTGTTGCGAGGTCTTGTGGCGTCGTTCCGACAGCACTCCGGCCATCTGCCGCAAACGGCTTTCGGTTTCGGAAATCTGTTTTTCCAGTTTGTTAATTCGTTCGTCCAAATCGGTAACTGCCAATAACTTGTCGCTGAGTTGCGACTTTATTTCCAACAGCTCCGCCACCGTGCTTACCGAATGTTTGCTCTGCAGGTTGTAGATGGTGTCGAGCCGTTGCGATACATATTGCTGACGCTCAAGGGAATAGGAAAGGTTTTCGTCCAAGCTCTCTATCTCCGAAAAAATGTCACGAAGTTCTATAATGCTCGAATCCAGCCTATTGTAAAGTTCTTCCACTTCGGGGTAGTACGACACAATCTTGGAAAGCTGGCTTTTGGCCGACTGCAGTCGTGCTATTGCCGCGTCGTCCTGCCGGTCGGCGGTTTCGAGCACCTCGCCGAAGGTCTGTTTTATGGTTTCGGTGTGGTTGAGCAGGTTGAGTTCCTGTTCCAGCTCTTCTTGCTCGTTTTCAGCGAGTTGGGCTTTGTCGAGTTCGTCGAAAAGGAACTGGTTGTAGTCCTTGTCGCGACGGTTTTGCTGTAGCTCGGCACGTAGTTGCGACAGCTCGTTTTTGGCCCGCACATACTCGCCATAAAGGGCAGAATACTCTTTTAGAAGCTCTTCGTTGCCGGCAAGTGTGTCCACAAAACGCATCTGGAAATCCGCGTTGAGCAACGTAAGTGTCTGGTTTTGGGAGTGGATATCTAGGACTTTCGTTCCGAAATCGCGCAGCTGCTGCAGCGAAACGGGTGTGTCGTTGATAAATGCCCTAGTCTTGGCTGTAGGCAGTATCTCGCGACGTATCAGCACGTTGTCGTCGTAGTCAAGGTCGTTGTCGTCGAAAAACTTTTTCAATTCCAGCGTTTCGATACCGAAAACCGCCTCTATCACGCATTTCCTGTTTTTGTCGGAAAGCACCTGTGTGTCAGCACGTTGTCCTGCCAAAAGTCCTAAGGCTCCGAGAATGATGGATTTTCCCGCTCCCGTTTCGCCGGTGATAGCCGTAAATCCCTCGTTGAAAGTTATTTGCAACGAGCGGATAAGTGCGTAGTTTTCTATACTCAGTTGTCGGAGCATGGGGGTGCGTTATTTGTTTTCGGCCATTTCCGCGTCGGGGTTCTGGCTAAGGATTTTTTCAAGAAGTTCTTCAGGGCTAAGTCCCAGATTATCCATGCTGATGCGTGCGTCGTCGGCCAAGGGGTCGTTGGGGTATTTGTCGATAAACTCCTGATAGGCCATACGTGCGTGTTCGAGGTCGCCGGCCACATTTTCGAGCACAAAGCCTTTGTAGAAGGCACAGACTGCAACGTCCTTGTAGTCAGGGTATTTGATTGTTACCGTGTCGAGGTATTGCAGTGCGAGGTCGGGACGGTGTATGTTGGCGGCTACCTGCGCGGCGCGGTGCAGATACATGGGTGCGAGGCTGTCGTCGGGGTGGTTGGTGGAAAAGGTTGTGTATAAGTCGATTAGACGGTTGCCAGTCTCTACGGAGAGTATGGTGTTCTGTATGTCGATGCTGTCCTCGTAGCGTGTGATGTTGTCGAGGTCGGCCTGACGGCTGTGTTTGGAGCTGCAGGCAAACAGCATGGCACCTGCGGCGAGTGCTATAACGATGTTTCTTATCTTCATTTTGATCTATTTTTTTGTTGCGAATTTCATACGGTAGTGGGTGCGTGTTTTGCCTGTAACTATGTCGTTGAGTTTGCGTTTCAGTAGTGTGCGTTTCAGCGGCGACAGCCGGTCCACAAACACTTTTCCATCAAGGTGGTCTATCTCGTGCTGGGCTATGCGTGCCAGCAGTGCGGTCATCTCCTCGGTCTGGGGTTGGAAATTGCGGTCGAAGTATTTCACCACCACTGTCTCGGGACGCAGCACGTCCTCGTGGATGTTGGGCACGCTCAGGCAGCCTTCGTTGTAGTATTGCATCTCGCCTTTGGCCTCCACTATTTCGGGATTTATCATGGTGCGTTCTATTGGGTCGCCGACGTACTCTTTCTTTTTCTCGTCGTATTCGCGATAGCCCATCACCACCAGCCTTATGGGCAGGTCCACCTGCGGGGCGGCAAGGCCCACGCCGTCGGCGGCGTACATGGTTTCAAACATATTGTCGATAAGCTGCTGAAGGTCAGGATAATCGGCGTCAATCGGTTGGGCGGTTTTTCTTAAGGTGGGATGCCCGAGTCCTATTATTGGCAAAATCATTTTGTGTTGTTTTTAAGGTCCATATATGATTGAAGTATCAGAGTGGCGCTCACGGTGTCGATAAGTGCCTTGTTCTGACGTTGTTTTTTGTGCAACCCTGAGTTCACGATGGCCTGCGAGGCTATTTTGGAGGTGAAACGCTCGTCGATGCGGGCTATCTCCTTGTCGGGAAAGGCTTTGCGCAGCTGTTTCACAAACGGCTCTATGTATTTCGCCGATTCCGACGGGGTGTTGTTCAGATGTTTCGGCTCGCCCACGACAAAGCATTCCACGTTTTCTTTGCTGCAATAGTCGGTCAGAAAAGCCATCAGTTTTGGCGTGTCAACAGTAGTAAGGGGCGTCGCAATAATCTGTAAATCATCGGTTACTGCGATTCCTGTGCGTTTCTGTCCGTAGTCTATAGCCAAAATTCGTGCCATCAATTTTTTTTGCAAAAATACGATTTTTATTTCATTTTTTCAATAGCCACGGGTTGCACTCTCGCTTCGAGCGACACCAGATAGAATCGGTTGTTGTTGAGACATAGGCATTTGCAGCGTGTACGACGCTTGTCAAGTTTCTTAAAAATGCGTCCACGGATAGAGAAAAAGCTGTTTTCGGCCAACGCCGAGAGCGGCACACCGTCGGCTTGTGCCGTTTCGCCTGCCATTTCACGGAAAGTGCGCTCGAGTTTGCGTTCCAAGCTCTTTCGCAGAGGCAGTTTGGAATAAAAGTCGCTGATAAGTCCCACTGTTTCAGTGGGAAAACAGTGCCTTTCGTTGAAGAAACGCAGATTTTTGGCGAAAGCCGCCTGAAACTCGTCGCCGTGAGGCTTGAGCCGTTTGCCGAATGCTACAAATACTTGGTAATGTGCTATTTCGTGAAGTATCACCCAAAGGAAGGTGTTCCGGTCGAGGTTGGCGTTGATGCTGATGCGGTGGCCGTGTCTCTTTAGCGGATTGGGAAAGGTGTAGTCGCCGAGCTTGGTCCTTCGGGGACGGCTTAGGACGAGCGAAATTTTGTTGTTGAACAGGAATTCGGCTACGTAAGGGAGTGCTGCTGGCGGCAGGTGTGGTGCAAGAGTGTCGCTATAGTCTTGCAAGGTCGCAGGTTTGGACATCGTTTTGTGTGTTGGGAGCGTAGCTGAAGGTGGGGCAGGTGTTGCAGCGCGATTTTCTGCGGCGGGTCATGTTCACGTCGCTTTTGCACGAAATCATTGTGCCGGCCAGAATTGCGGCAAGTAGCGCGATGGCTGTAATCCGTTTTATGTTTTGTCTTTTCATCGTTTCTACCATTTTGTGGTTACTTTACTGTGGCGGCCTGCCGCGTAATAGCGTGTGTCCCAGTATTTTTCGGACAGCTTGCTTATCGTAACCCCCTTCGACGAGGAGGCGTGGGCGAACATTCCGTCTTTTAGATATATACCAACGTGGGATATGGCAGATTTATTGTTTGAAAAGAAAACAACATCGCCTTCGCGCAACTGGCTGCGTTCTATCAGCGTCACATTTTTGGTGATGTCGGCCGCCACACGGTTGAGATTCACGTCGTAAACTTCGCTGAAAACGTTCTTCACAAAGCAGGAGCAGTCGATGCCCGACGATGAGCATCCGCCGTATTTGTAAGGGGTGCCGTACCATTTCTCTATCACTTTGTACAGCTTGGCGTTGTCCTTGTCGGTAACGGTGATGGGCATCTTGCCGCTCTTGGTACCGGTGGAGCTGTTGCCCTTTTTGGAAGTCTTTTTTGGAACCCGTTTGTATGTCTTGTGTCCGTCGAAATTTTCGGTTACCTCGAAATCCTCGTCCTCCAGATCGGCGGTGAAGAAATTGCGCAACGGAGTGCAGGAACTAATTGCCAGGCAGGCGCAAAAGGCATACACACAGAGTTTTAAGTTCTTTTTCATAATAGCTTGTCTCTTTGGTTACTTGTCTCGTTTTACGATGAAAATGTCCTCGTTGTCGCGTTTCATAAAGTAGTTCTCGCGCCCGAAACGCTCTATCTCATCGATGTCTCTTGTCATTTTTTGGTAGTTTATGCTATCGGTGCGGATATCTTTCTCAAGCTCAGTCTTTTGCTGTATCAAAAGGGCGTTCTGACTGCGCAACCGGTAGTAGGTCATAAAACCGTTGTTGTCTATTATGATGAAAAACAAAACGAATATTAGTGTGCAGATAACATATTTGTTACCCAACACTTTAAGGAATTTTTTTGTCTTTTTTTGCTCGGTCATAATTTTGCAAATTTATTGCAAAAAACCGATATTTCCGACTGCTTCCGTTTTGTTTTTTCCCCAGCCGGATGTGAATAAAGCTGCAAAGAGAATCGCTATTTCAAAAATCCGCTGTCTTTCAGGTATTTATACAGCTTTTCCGAAATGGCGATGTTGTCGGCTTTTGTGTAGCGTTTTTGGGTGAAAATCTGTGCGAGGTTTTCGGTGCCGTTCTGCTTTATCAAATCCTTGGTAAGCTGCAGGTTTTCCTTTTCGGCAAAGGCTTTGTTGATGTCGGCGGGAGTGTAGTCGCGATACTGCTCGTAATGCACCACGCTGTCGAGGGGCAGACGGTCCGATTCGGCGGGTGTCTCGTCGGGATAACCCATTGTTATTGTGGTGATTGGCACAACGCCTTTGGGCAGTTTCAGGAATTCGGCAATTTCGGGGGCGCTGTAGAGCACTGTGCCGAGATAGCAGATGCCAAGTCCTTGAGCCTCAGCGGCTACGCAGATGTTTTGCGAAACTATGGTGGCGTCCACCGAGCCGGTCAATAGCCACAGCAGGTTGTCGTAGGCGGGGTCGGCGTTGCGTTGCAGACACCATTTGTCCCAGCGGTTGATGTCGAGACACACGGTAATAACCGCGGCGGCGTTTGCCACCATCGGCTGGTTGAAATGAAACTTGGCGAGTTCTTTCTTCCGTTGGGCGTCGCGTGTAACTACAATGCTGTAAATCTGCATGTTGCCCGTGTTCGAGCCGCGCATTCCGGCTTCGAGTATCTGGTCGAGCAACTCCTGCTCTATGGGCTGGTCTTTGTATTTTCTCACCGAACGGTGGTTTTTGAGTAAGTTCAAAGTCTCGCTAATTGTCTGCATATCAATATTTTTTTATTTTACTGTTTGTTGAAAATGCTGTCGAACGGCACCCTGTTCACTATTGAACGGCCGAGGGTTATCTCGTCGGCGTACTCGAGGTTGTCGCCAATGGCCACGCCTCTTGCAAGTGTCGACACACTTACGGGAAACCGTTGCAGCTGCTTGTTAATGTAAAAGTTGGTGGTGTCGCCCTCCATGGTGGTGGGCAGTGCCAGAATTACTTCTTTAATTCCTTCTTTTTCAACACGTTCCAAAAGCTGGGCAATCGTCAAATCGTTGATGCCTATGCCGTCGATGGGGGAGATGACGCCGCCGAGGACGTGATAGACGCCGGTGAACTGCGCCGTATGCTCTATCGCCATCAGGCCTTGTATGTTCTCCACCACGCACACCACATCTTTCTGTCGTTTGGGGTTGGAGCAGATTTCGCATACATCGCTGTCGGAGATGCAGTGGCAGTGCTTGCAGAATTTGATTCCTTCGAGCATCTGATCTATGGCGGCAGACAGGGTGGCAGCGTCGTTTTTGTTCTGCCGGAGCAGGTGCAGTGCGAACCGCAACGCCGTTTGTTTGCCTACGCCGGGCAGTTTCGAGAACTCTTCTACTGTCCGCTCGAGCAGTTTCGAAGGTAGGGCTTCCATCTGTTAGTCGGCGTATTCAGCGATAAATTTCACCGAGTTGTGGATGTGGGTGTACATTATCTCGTCGTTGTTCACAAAATTCACGCATTTGCGGTATTTTGCCATCATGCCTTCCACAAAGGGCGACGATTTCAGCGGACGACGGAACTCCAGCGCCTGTGCGGCGTTGAACATCTCTATTGCCAGCACGCGTTCCACGTTCTGCATCACCTTGTAGCACTTGGTGGCGGCGTTGGCGCCCATGCTCACGTGGTCCTCCTGTCCCTGCGACGATTCGATGGAATCCACCGAGGCGGGGGTGCAGAGCTGTTTGGTCTGGCTAACTATCGATGCGGCAGTGTATTGAGGAATCATGAAACCGCTATTGAGGCCAGGGTTGGCAACCAAGAAATGAGGCAGACCGCGTTTGCCGGAAATCAGCTGGTAGGTGCGGCGTTCGGAGATGTTGCCCAGCTCGGCGGTGGCTATGGCCATGAAATCGAGCACCAAAGCAAGTGGCTGGCCGTGGAAATTGCCTGCCGAAACTACCATGTCCTCGTCGGGGAAGACGGTGGGGTTGTCGGTGGCGCTGTTTATCTCGGTCTCTATCACCGAAGCCACATAGGCGAGGCTGTCCTTGCTGGCACCGTGTACCTGCGGTATGCAACGGAACGAGTAGGGGTCTTGCACGTGCTCTTTGTGGCGTTTTATTATCTCACTGCCTTCCAGATATTTACGCATGTTGCGTGCGGTGGCCAGCTGTCCGTTGTGGGGACGTACCAGATGTACCTCGTCGCAGAACGGCTCAATGCGTCCGTCGAAGGCGTCGAGCGAAACGGCGGCAACTTTGTCGGCCATCTGTGCCAGATGCTGTGCCTTGAGGATGCACCAAGTGCCGAAGGAGCTCATAAACTGTGTGCCGTTGAGCAGTGCCAAGCCTTCTTTCGACTGCAGTTCGATGGGCTGCCAGCCGAATTTGGCGTTGACCTCGGCGGCGGGCATGCGTTTGCCTTGGTAATATACTTCGCCTAAGCCAAGAATTGGCAGGCACATGTGTGCCAAAGGTGCCAAGTCGCCGCTAGCACCTAGCGAACCTTGTTGATACACAACGGGATATACATCGTTATTGAAGAAATCCACAAGTCTTTGAACGGTCTGCAGCTGCACGCCCGAATGACCGTACGAGAGCGACTGGATTTTCATCAGCAGCATCAGTTTAACGATGTTCTGGGGCACCTCTTCGCCCACGCCGCAAGCGTGTGACATTACGAGGTTTTTCTGCAGTTGCGACAGCTCCTCGCGACTTACCGAGATGTTGCACAGCGAGCCGAAACCGGTGGTTACTCCGTAGATGGGCTCTTTTTGGTTTTCCATCTTGCGGTCCAGATAGTTACGGCATTTTTCGATTCTGTCTATGGCATCTTGCGAAAGATCGATCTTCATGCCGTTGTCGATAATTTCTTTAACTCGCTGTAAAGTAAGTCTTTCGGAACTGATTTTGTGTATCATAATGGTCTGTTTTTAGTTTTCCTGATTGTTTTTGTAATTTGCTTTGTCGATGATATTTATCTCTTCGTAGTTGATTCCGGATTTCGATGATTTCACGCTTATGACGTACTTTTTGTACATAAAGCTGAAGCCGTCGGCGACGGAGACGTTGGAGGGGTGTGTGAATTTTTCGAGCAGCTTATCTACAACGCTGATATTGTTGTCGTTGCTCACCCACACTATGCTTGTGCCGAACTGTTGCGATTTGCCGAAAACCATCTTGGATTTATCCAAAGTGCCTTTGGTGTAGATGTTTTCCTCGATGGCGAAGTCGAAACTGCGCATAACACTGTCGAAAGCTAACGAGTCCATGTCGCAGTAGCGCATCAGCTTGTCCATCGTCAGGGTGGGGAAGGTGTATCCGTTCGACTGGAAAGTGGCGTCGTTTTTCTGTGCCACCACGGCAATGGTTGTGGCAAGGCACAGCAGCAGTGCGGCAAGGGCTTTCTTGGCAATAGTCGTCATAGGCTTAAAACTGAACAACGGCAGAATAATCCGCCGTTGTTTTTGTGTTCGTTTTCGGGTTGTTATTTGGCTTCGGCCAAAGCAGCTTGTGTGCGTTCCACGATGTTGGAGTCGACCAAAATACGTCCGCAGTGTTCGCAAACGATGATTTTGCGGTGCATCTTAATCTCCATCTGGCGTTGGAAAGGAATCTGGCTGAAGCAGCCGCCACAGGCTTCGCGTTCCACGGAAACCACGGCCAGGCCGTTGCGGGCGGCGTTGCGTATGCGTTTGTAGGCGGTGAGGTAGCGCTCGTCGATGAGCTTTTCCTGCTCCTGCGATTTCTGGATGAGCACTTTTTCTTCGCGTTCGGCCTCGCTGGTGATCTCTTCCAGCTCCTGTTTTTTCAGCTGAAGGTCGCCTTTGCGGGTTTCCAGAAGGTTTTTGGCAATTTCGATGTGTTGGTTTTTCTCTTTGATGGCGGCTTTCAGCTCTTTCATCTTACGTTCGCAAAGCTGGATTTCAAGTCCTTGATATTCAATTTCTTTGTTCAAAGATTCAAACTCACGGTTGTTGCGGACGTTGTCCTGCTGTTTGGTGTATTTTTCGATGGCTGCCTTGTGTGTCTCGATGGCTGCCTTGTGCTCGTTGATGGCGTTCTCGCTTGCGCTGATTTCCGATTTGAAGTTGTTGATACGTGTCTCCAGTCCGACAATCTCGTCCTCAAGGTCTTGCACTTCGAGGGGGAGTTCGCCTCTGGTGATACGGATTTTATCGATCTGCGTGTCAATGCTTTGCAGGGTATATAATGCCAGCAGTCGTTTTTCTACAACAATATCAACATCTTGCTGTTTTACAAATTCGTCAACCACAGAAGTTTCGGCCTGTGATTTTGTGGTTTTAGTTCTTTTTGCCATATATCGATATATTTTTAATTTTCAATTACATATAGCCAACAAAGTTGGTTTCCGTCTTTGCAATTCGGATGGCAAATATACGAAAATTTTCCGATAATTTGTCATAAAAAAATTCTTTTGCAAATTGTTCGCTTTCGTAATGCCCTATGTCGGCCACCACGATACGTCCCGCAGCCTTCTGGAAATCGTGGTATTTGAGGTCGCCGGTGAGGTAGATGTCGGCGTTTTGCCCCACAGCCGTTCCGATAAATTCCGCTCCAGCGCCTCCGCACAGCGCCACGGTGCGCACAGTCTTGCGACAAAGCTCCGAATGACGCACCACGGGAATTCCTACAGTTTGTTTTACTTTGTTGATAAATTCCTCTATATCAACATCTTCCGACAACTCTCCAATCATTCCCAAACCCACATCGGGATTGGTGTTGGAAAGCGGTATAAGGCTATAGGCGGGCGTCTCGTATGGGTGGCTTGACAGCAGTGCCGCCACGATTTTGCCTTCGAAGGCCTTGGGATAAACCATCTCGATACGCTCCTCGGCGGTGGCGGTGTCGTTGCCAACCGTTCCGATAAAGGGATTGGCACCCTGCAAAGGCTCGAAAGTGCCGGTGCCGTCGACGGAGTACGAGCAATGACGGTAGTTGCCGATGTTGCCCGCACCGGCGGCGAAGAGGGCGTCTTTCAGTTGTTGCGACTGCTCTTTGGGACAATACACCACCAACTGTTTCAACGAGTCGGATTCGGGGGCGAGGACACGCAAATTACTCAATCCCAGACGCTTTGCCAGCTGTGCGCTTACGCCGTCGCTGAGTTTGTCGAGACTGGTGTGCGCCGAATACACGGCTATGCCGTTGCGTATCAGCTTGTAGATAACGCGTCCCGCAGGACTGTCGGCGTCGATACGCTTTAGGCCCATGAAAATAAATGGGTGATGGGTTACGATAAGGTTGCTATGGGTTTCCACAGCTTCGTCAACCACGGCCTCGGTGAGGTCGAGGGAGATGAGCACGCCGGTGACTTCGGCGGAGGTGTCGCCGACCTGCAGTCCGCAATTGTCGTAACTCTCCTGATAACCAGCGGGAATGAGTTGGTCGAGGTATTTTACAACGTCGAGTATCTTCATATCTTTCAATGTTTTACGTATTCCAAATTTTCCAAGCCTCTTCGGCCTGTCGGTGGAGCATCTCAAGTCCGTTCTTCACCGTGGCTCCGCGTTTGGCACACTCTTTCGTGAAATGAGTCTCCAACGGATTGTAAACCAAATCCATGCAGAAATGGTCGGGGGTGATACCGCTGTAGGGAATTTCCACTTCGCCGCCACTGCCAAGGGTTCCGAGTGGTGTGGCGTTGACAATCAGTGTGTTGCGTGCCACAATCCGCTCGGTGAGCTGCTCGTAGCCTATTATGTTGTAGCCATTTTTGCCACGACTGACGTAAGTTACCGACAGTCCGTGCTTTAGCAGGACGTATGCAACCGCTTTCGCCGCTCCGCCGGTGCCAAGCACAAGGGCGTTGCTATGCTTCGACAGATAAGGTTTTACACTTTTCTCAAAGCCGATTGCGTCGGTGTTGTAGCCTTCGGCAAAGAGACGCGAATCCAAATGTCGAAATTTCAGAGTGTTGACGGCACCTATCGCCTTCGCTTCATCGGAAAGGGAGCCCAAAAGGGGAATCACAGTCTCTTTGAAAGGAATGGTAACATTCAGTCCGTCAAGATGTTGCTCTTTGGCAAGCGGCAAAATCATCTCCGCCGACGGCAGTTCGTAGTTGTCGTAGCGGGCCGGCCGTACATATATATTATGGTATTCCTGCTCGAAATAGGCTTTTGAGAAAGAATAGTCGAGTCGTTTCCCGACCAAACCGAAACGTTTTGTATCTTTTTTTGCCTCAATCATTTACAGATAAACGGATTGAGGAGTTGTTTTATTTCGTCGGTTTTCTGAGCCAGAAGCTCGTCGGTGTCGGCTTCGAGTATCAGTCGCAGGTAAGGCTCTGTGTTTGAGGGACGTATGTTGAACCACCAGTGGGGGTATTCCACACGGTAGCCGTCAAAATCGAGGAAACGGGTGGGCTTTTCGGCGTCGCAGAAATGGTTTTTCACCACCTCCATGGCTTCGGCCTTTTTGTCGATGGTGAAATTTATTTCGCCGGAGTTTTTGTAGCGGGCTATCTTGCCCATCACCTGCGAGAAGCTCTCGCCCTTGCGGTGATGCTCGGCTATTATGCTGAGTATCAGCAATGAAGCCATTATTCCGCTGTCGCTGTAATAGAAATCGCGGAAATAGTAGTGTCCTGCCAGCTCACCGCCGAACAGTCCGTCTATTTCGTGCAGTTTCTTGGCTGCATAGGCTCGTCCCACGCGCCAGATGCATGGCTCGCCGCCAAGTTCGTCGATAAGCTCGGCCACGGCTTTGGAGGTGCGTATGTCCTGCAGCACCTTGGGGCGACTGCCGTCGTTTTTCAGGAAATGCGTTGCCAAAAGGCCTATCATCAGGTCGGGCGACACGAATTGGGCATTTTCGTCGACGAACATCACGCGGTCGGCGTCGCCGTCGTAGATAACGCCTATGTCGGCATGAGTCTCGCGCACTTTCTGCTTCAAAGCCACTATGTTGGCGGGTTCCAGCGGGTTGGGCTCGTGGCAGGGGAAGGTGCCGTCGATGTTGTCGGCAAGGTATATGACGCTGTCGGGCAGGAGCTGTTTCACAAAGAGGTTGGCCATGCCGTTGGAGCAGTCCACCACCATTTTGAGTCCGCTCAAATCGCCGAGGTACTGGCGTTGGAAATCGAGATACTCTTTTTTCAGCATCGAGCCGCAGTCGCGCACCGAGCCTTTCTTGTCCACTGGTACGGGAGTTTCGTTCTCCACCCAATGTTCCAGCTTGTTGAGTCCGGTGTCGTAGCCCACGGGGGCGGCCTCCTTGGCCGAGATTTTCAAACCGTTGTGGTTCTTGGGGTTATGCGAGGCGGTTATCATCACCGAGGTCTCGTAGCCCTGACGTGCTGTAATCCAATACACGAAAGGCGTTGTGGCGAGGTCGTAGAAATCCACGTTGGCGCCGCTGTCGGTGATGCCCTGTAGCAGGGTTTCGGCTATTTCGGGCGAGGAGATACGTGCGTCGCGGCCCACGGCAATGGTCTTGGCTCCGAACAGTCGGGGCAGGAAATAGCCTATGCGGTAAACGGCATCACGGTCGAAATCCACGCCATACACGCCACGTATGTCGTAGGCTTTGAATGCTTTCATAGTCAGTGGTTTATGTCGCCCAACGAGCGACGGTTTTTATTTCTTTTCTTCGGTGTTCTCGGCAGCCTCTTCGGCGGGTTCCTCGTCGGCTTTCTCGTCAACCAGGTCCTTGCTGAGCAGCAGGTTGTACCAAGCGATGGCTTTCTTAACGTCGGAAGCGTGGACCCTTTCGGTGTCGATGTTGGGGAGCACTTCGCCGAAATAGGCGAACAGAGCGTCTTTGGAGGCGTTCTTTACGTCGTCGGCCACAGGCTGGTGGTTTTCTTTCACATACATATTGGCGAAGACCTTGCGCAAGGGGTAGTCTTCGTCGGTGGTGAACATGCTTATCTCGTTCAGAGAGCTGATTCTGTCGCTTTGGAATACGGGTTGACGTTTGCCGTCGATGAGCGATTCGACAATGGCGCCGGTTTTGGTGCGCGAAACGAGTTTGTAAAGGCCCGGTTTTCCGGAAATTGCCAATATTTTACTTAAGTCCATTTGTGTTGTTTTTTTAGTTTACAGATTGTTAAAACGCAGTTTTGCCGAAAAAATTATGTGGTGAAGTCATTTTTTAGAAAAAAAAGATATATGCCAGCTGTTTGGTGGACATGTCTTACAGCTGTAATAAAAAGTGGGATAGGTATTTGAGAAGAAACTATTTTTTTAGATAACCGATTTTTGCACCGATTTTTATGAAAATATTTCCGAAGGGCAGTGTCCCGTTTGTTCGGCTTGATTCATCGAAGTAAGTCCATTCCTTGTATGGCTTGTACAATCTGTCCACTGGCATGATGTATCTCTCGTATCCTGCGCTTATTTCGAAATGATATATTGAAATACCGATACTCGTGGAAAAATAGGGAGCTCCGAACCATTCATCGGTCCATTCTCTGAGGCATAAGTTATATCCTCCTTCAATCTCTAAAAAAGGCACAATTTTTTCATTGATTGGATAGGTGATTTTTGTTATTCCGAATGCGGAAAAATGCCATTGGGGAATTTTGTCGTAATATTCTTTGAAGGTTGTATCAAACATCTCATAACCTTTTTCGGCTATGTTGTCTGGAAATAGAGTCGTTCCCAATCCGGCACCAATAAATACATAATCACTAAATTGAGGACCTATTGCTACTTTCAATGGTTTTATTGAATATAGAGAATGTTTTTTGTTGTAGGATACTGAACTTTCAATATATGCGTGAAATGTAGTGCCTGAGATATATGGCCGTTCACCATTATTGCGTTTTTCTTTTTTCTTGTTTTGCTCAATATCCTCTTCTGGTTCTATATCGCTTTCATAAATAACGGATTTCACATCCTTGGTGGAGATTGTGATAATTGGTGAGTTGGGTTTTCCGTACACTTTGTATCGTATCACGCTTGGTGATACATCGATTATTTCAGCCTGTATATGGCGTGAATCCTTTGTTACAATCACATCCTGTGAATATGCGGCCATACAGAGACATATAAAGAATAAAATAGCAACAATCCGTTGTATTTTTCTCATCTAATATACTTTTTGTATAATAATTATTAAGTTCAATGGTTGATGTTTGTCCATGAAGTTTTAATATATACGATACAATGAAATTTTTGTTGCAAAAATATTTAATGCAACGAGTGATATAATGTGAGAGTGTCGGTAGAGGATGTGTGTTTTACAGTTTCCCCGCCTTGTATTTGTCGTAAAACTCTTTTGGAGAAAGACCTTCCAGCTCGGGACAGCGCCAAGTGTAGTTGCGTATCACCTTGTCCTGCATATACATGGGTTCCACCTCCTGTCCGCAACAGATGTTGTGGATTATCACATCGTCCTCAACAAGGATTCCGATGTGCAGCTGTCCGTTGCCGAGATTCCAGACTACGATGTTGCCTTTGCGGTACTTGCCCTCTTTGTCGTTGCGCAATTGTTTCACCTCGTCGAAATATGCCATCAGGTTTCTCACCCTGCGGTGGTCGATGTTGGTGTTGGTGGGCTGTTTCTTGGCTTTGCGGAACTCGTAAATGCTTTTCTGCAAATCCCAGTTGAAAGCCTTTCGGAAAGCCCTGACAACTACGTCGGTGCAGACTCCGATTTTTGGCGGTACATCACCGTTGGGGTAGGGAATTTGTCGGTACGAAGGGTCGTAAACAACTGTGTTGTCGGCAAGATTCTTTGCGCTGTCGGCCAGGATGTTAGGAGCCTGCCAGCATTTGACGTTGGACGGAAGTTGGGCAAAAGTGTTGCCAAAACTCACAACCATTCCGAACAAAACGATTGTAACGATTTTTCTCATAAAGTATTATCAATTAAAGGTTTGTAAAAGCGTTACCTGCTTCTTTCAGGTATTGCCTGCTTTCGGGACCGAGGTTGAAAAGCAAGTCGAGGACTCCCACCTCGCCCGCAAAGCCGTATCTTTCTTCGAAAACCTGAGGGTAGGGGGGGAGGTCGATTTTCTCTTTTGTCTTGGGAGAGAACATATTACGGTAGTCGTCAGAAGCTTCAGCAGAAGAAGTGAAGTCGGTGGTAAGGCTTGTGGAAGTGCTGATTTTCAATTTCTTAATAAGGAATTGAAGGATGTCCATGTTCAAGTCGAGCAGGAAGGTGTGGCCGCCGAAGATGAGTTTGTGGATGTCGTCGGCGTAGTATTGGAAGTAGGGCGAGGCGTTGTATGCCGACTCTATGGCACGCCAGTGCTGCACAGGCCAATTCTCTTTGCGACAGATGGTTATGTCTTTGGTAAGCGTGTGGTTGCCGTTGGGCTTGGTCACATTCACCGTGAGTGGCAGAAGTCCGTTGGCGGTGTTTATTATTGTTCGGTTGCGGTAGGTCTGTTTGGGGTAGGTCTCGCAGGCTTCAATCTGCACATCGGCAAAGCCCGCAAAGGCCGCCATATAAGCCACGGAGGGGAAATATGCAGTGCTGAAAAGTGCCATGCTATTTGCCTATGGATATGGAAACCAGACGGTTGTCGGCAAAGAAAAGGTCGATGTTGCCTTCGCCGAAGGAGACGCGGCGTTCGCCCCAAGCCTCCGTCTCAATGTCCTGTTCGTAGTACTTGTTGGCCACGAGCAGACTCACCACCTCGCGTTCTGAGCGACCTAAAATCTTCTCTCCGAAGAGCGTTGCGTTGGCATTGTATATGTCGATGCAGTTCAGCGTTTTGTCATCGCCCTCGAAGAAAAAAGTCATCTCCAGCTCGTCGTAGTGCGCTACTTTCAGGGCTTCGCCGAAACCGTTGTCAATGTCCTCGTATTCAGTGGGTTGTCCCAAAAGGGTTTCGGTCTCGGCGGTGGTCATTCCGAAACGCACGCCGCCAATACCTTGTTTTATAAGTATTTCCAAATCCATAAGGTGCTTTTTTGTGGTGAAATGTAAAGTTATAACGCAGGCTTTGCGTTAAAATTGTGCAAAGTGGCTTTTTTAACTTTTTGTTTGTTAAAAAGCGGCTCCGTCATACTCTACTTCGGTGAGAAACAATGCTTTAGCTGGTAGCGAGGTACCGGCGCTACAGCGGTCCTTGCTGTCGATGATGCGTTGCAGGTCGTCAAGGGTGGTCTTGCCGCGTCCCACGTCGATAAGCGTTCCTGCTATAGCCCGCACCATATTGCGCAGAAAGCGGTTGGCTTTGATGGTGAAGACCAGCTCGTCGCCTGTGCGTTCCCAATGGGCGTACGTCACGTTGCAGATGTTGGTGGCGGTCTGGGTGTGCAGTTTGGAGAAGGAGGTGAAGTCGTGCTCGCCCAGCAGCATCTCGGCGGCGGTGTTCATCAATTTTTCGTCGAGGGCCACATACACGCGGTGCGTGAAATCTTTGCCGAAAGGCTGTTTCTGCTCCGACACGTGGTATTGGTATGTTCGTGCCGTGGCGCTGAAACGGGCGTGCAGGTCGTCGGGAACCGGGAAAATACCGAAAATCAGTATCTCTTCGGGCAGGAAGGCGTTAAGTTTGAAGGTGAGTTGCTTGAGCTGCGCTTCGTCGAATTTCTGCGGGGTGTCGAAATGAGCGTAGAAATCTTTGGCGTGGACACCAGTATCGGTGCGGCCGCAGCCTACTATGTCGAGCTCTTCGCCGCACAGTTTGCCGAGGGCGTACTCCAGAGTCTGTTGCACACTGTCGGCGTTGGGCTGTATCTGCCAGCCGTGGTAGGGGGTGCCGTTGTATGCAAGATGCATGAAATAGCGCATGGCGAAATGCTTTTGCGTCAGCTCGATTTACGGAAATAGTAGGTGATGGTGCCTGTTTGCAGCTCGGTGGCGTTGGGGTCGGGGCTGAATTTGGATTTAAGAGCTGCGTTCTCGGCCTGTCGTTTCAGTGCGGCGTCGGTGATGGTAGAGTTGGCCGTGGCTTCGGCGCGGGTAACAATGCCGTCGCGGTTAACCCATATTTTCACCACCACGTTACCTTGCTGGTTGGAGTTGTAGCTGGGTTCGGGCAGTGCTTTGGCGGTACGTCCTTTCAGCGACCATCCTGTGCCGCCTTTGCCGGGGATTCCGTCGTAGCGGTTGCTGTTGGGGTCGCCGCCGGCCTTGCCTTGATTGCCGGGACCGTAGGTGGCTCCTTGGCTGCCGCCCTGTTGGTTGGTCTTTTTACTGCCCGGGAACAGGGCTTTTTTGTTTATATCGGGTTGTTTGTTGGTAGGCTCGGGGGTGGGTTCCACCTTGGTTTCCTTGGTCTCTTTCTGTTTTTCTTTCTTTGTAAGCGAGACGCTTTCCTGTGTTTTTTGAGTGCTGATGTTTTCGGCCACTGTCTGCGGACGTGGGGGAGTGGTGGGGTGTGGTGCCGGGTCTTCGGCGGGTTCGGGTTGTGGGTTGTCGCCGAAACCGAAATCGCTGTCGCCGAGGTTCACCTCAACGCCGCGTTCTTCGGGTGGTGGGTTTTGGTAGCTCATTCCCAGAAACAGCAATGCCACAAACACCAGTGCCACGGTGAGCACGGTGCCTCCTGCCGCGATAATCCGGTTGCGTCGTTTTTCTTCTGGGTTCTGCATAGTTCAATAGTTATTTCGGGCTTGTTGCCAATATCACTTTGTGTTGTGCCCCTGTGCGTTCGTTGATGGCGTTTACTGCGTCTATCACGTTCACCACGTATTGCACGGGTACCGTCTTGTCCGACCGCAGCACCACGCAGGCGTCGTGAGTCTCGCCGCCGGGGACGCTTTCGTAGATGCCTTGTTCTATCATGGGTTCGAGCGTCTCCACGGATGCGGGAGTGTTGGCGTCGCCCACGTAGAACTCAAAATTCTCGTTGATATATACGGTTACGTTCTGCTTGGCCATCGTTTTGCTGTTGCTCTCCGGCAGAAGCAGTTTCACGGCGTTGGGACTTATCAGCGTTGATGTTATCATAAAGAAAATCAACAGCAGGAACACGAGGTCCGACATTGTGGAGCTGTTCGACTCAATCCGTATTTTGTTCTGACTGCGTATCATAATCTGTTTGATTAAGGTTTGAAAGTCAAAAACTTACTGTTCGGGTTCGTTGAGCAGGTCCATAAATTCGATGGTGCGGGCCTCGAGTTGGAACACAACGTTGTTGATACGGCTTACCAGCAGTGTGTAAAGGAAATAGGCAATGATGCCGACGATAAGACCGCCCACGGTGGTTACCATGGCTTCGTAGATGCCGCTTGACAGCACGCTGATTTCGATGTTGTTGCCGGCGTGGGCCATTTCGAAGAAAGCCTTGATCATACCCGTAACGGTGCCGAGGAAGCCTATCATGGGTCCGAGGCTGGCCACGGTGGCTATCAGCGACACACGTTTTTCGAGGTCCGACACCTCCAGACGTCCCACGTTCTCGATGGAAGTCTGTATGTCGCCCAGCGGACGGCCGAGGCGCGAAAGTCCCGAGTCCACCATGCGTGCTATGGGCGAGTTGGTGGATTTAGCGAGAGCACGTGCACCGTCAACATCGCCTTGGTGTATGTAGCTGCGTATGTTGCTCATAAACTGTGCCGAATCCGACTTCAGTGTGCGGTTCAGTGTTAGGTAACGCTCAATAAAGATGTATATGCACAGAGCCAGAAGTATCAGCAATACCAACATTATCCATCCGCCTTTAAAAGCCAAATCAAGGACGGACATTGTTGTGTCTTTATCAATACCGCCATCCCCAATTTGGGATGATGCCTGTGTGACGGACTCTTCTATTCCATTGATTAACAATAAAATACCTTTAAACATATTTTTTCTATTTTTTTTGCAAAAATAACGTTTCTTTCGTCGTTGTAACGTGCGGGTGTCCGAATTATTTCAACAGCAATATGTTAGTTTTGTGGATGATTCGTATCCTTCATATTAATATTTGTAACAAATATTGTTTTATCCGTAAAAAGTTCGTAACTTTGCAAAACATTTGTTGCAGTTATAAACTTTACACATAGTAATAAAAATGATGAAAAGAATAATAATATCGCTGCTGCTGTTTTTTGTATTTACGATTCCGTTTGTCGGTTGTGCGCAATATGGCGATGGAGTAAAGAATGACCCATCCAGAGAGCAGTTTGTCAGGCAGTTGGGTTCAATGTATGAAACTAATATCATAGATTTCTTCCCTGACGATTGTTTTAACTTGTCTTCAGAAAACGAATGGGGTTCATATTATTCATCATCGTGGGACGATTCAAATGAAAGCAAATTTCGATGTTGTGCATATTATTCAAAAAAAGTGTCGACAGTAACGATGGATAGTTTGGAGGCTCTTAATTATATAGAGAGATTAAAATACGATGAAACAACATTTACAATAGATGTGCCATATATGAGACATGCAGAATCGTATCGTAACACAATGAAAGATTCGCTTCAAATTCCTGTAGCCAATATGCGCTATTCCTTTTTTACACTTGGCCAATATAAAGATACTCTGATTATTGATAACAGACAATATATAAATGATAGAGAGATACTGCCAGAAGACCTTATTGTTTACGTGTTCGAAGCTCGTAATGGTAATTTTTGGAAGAATAAAAAGAAGGCATTAGAAGAGCAAAGACCTGTATTGTCGGACCATTGGAAACATGGCTATGCAAAAGGTATTGCTGTGTCACGAAATGTGTCTCGTGTTTGTTGGTGGGCTATGGCTTGGTGACACGTTTTTTTACATAATTATCGTAATCTTTTTTTTTTGTTTTGTGAACAACTTTTGAATAGCCGTAAAAAAAATTTGTTTTTTCCGTAAAAAGTTCGTAACTTTGCAAATTCCATTGAAAAGTATATAGTATTAGTAATCACCATTATACAAAAAAAATAAGATGAATATAACAAGAGAAAATGTAAGTGATCTTGAACTTTTGATAAAAGTTGACATCAACGAAGCCGACTACAGCGAAAAAGTTACCAAAACCCTCAAAGAGTACCGCCAGAAGGCCAATATCCCCGGATTTAGAAAAGGTATGGCTCCTATGGGACTGATAAACAGACAGTACAAAGGCGCTGTTGTGGCCGACACCGTTCAGAACACCCTCAACGACGCTCTCTACAAATACATCACCGACGAGAAACTCGACCTCATCGGACTGCCCATCTCCAACAACGAAAAGACCGGCACGCTGGATTTCGACCACCAGACCGATTTCACTTTCTATTTCGACGCCGCATTCTTCCCCAAGATGAACATCGAATGGGACAAAATCGACGCTAAACTGTATCAGGTGAAAGTGGCCGCCAAGGACGTGGAAGAACAGATTGAGTCGGCCTGCCGCAACTACGGTAAATTCGAAGTCCCTGCCGAAATCACCAACGACAGCGACGCCATATACGGCCGCTATGTGGAACTGGTGAAAGGCGAGAAGAAAGAGGGCGAGAACGAAAAATATCTCACCTTCGAAGTGGGCAAAATCAAAGACGAAGAGATCAAGCAATCCTTCATGGGCAAGAAAGCCAACGACGTGGTTAAGCTGAACGTAAGCAAGGCCTTCGCAGCCGCCGACATCGAGCAGATTTTCCATCTGGCTCCCGCCGACGCCAAGAAATACAAAGCCGAGATAGAACTCACAATCAGCAGTCTGGCGCACATCACTCCGCACGAGATGAACAAAGAACTGTACGAAAAGATGTACCCGGGTGCCGGCATCACCACCGCCGATCAGTTCAAAAAAGCTATCAAGAAAGACATCGAGGAGAGCTACGCCCGCCAGTGCGATATAATGTACGTGAACGATGTTGAGAAATGGCTTCTCGACAATTTCGGTACCGAGCTGCCCACCAATTTCCTGCAGCGCTACATTGCCGACAGAGGCGAGAAAGACCAGACTTTCGAAGAGGTTGTAAGCAACTGGGAAACCAAGTACCTGCCCTCCATCAAAGTGGAGATACTTGAAGAGAACCTCGCCAAAGAAGGCAATATCACTCCTTCGCACGCCGACGTGGTGAAAGAGGTGTCGAACATACTGAAACAACGCGACATAAAGAAAGAAGAGGAGAGCGACGAGGATTATGAGAAACGTATCTCTGAGATGGCCGAAACCATCGCCAAAGACCGTCAGAACGTGGAACAGATCTACGGCCGTCTGCGCGGTGAGATGATGTTCAAACTCTTCAGCGAAAAGGCTAAACCCGAGACCGAGAAAATCACCATCAAGGAATTTGTGGAGAAAGCCCGCGGCTAAGTTTGCAGAACAAAAAAACAGCATAATGGCGGATTGTAAGACGGTCCGCCTTTTTTTTGTGCTAAAAAACGGCTCGATATTCGGAAAATCCAAATAAAAAACGTATATTTGCAGTTCCTTTCGTAGTTGAAACGAAGGCTGAAAAGAGATATAAAACATTAAAAAATAAACAATTATAAAAATGAAAAGAGTAGCACTCACCATCGCATTGCTGTTTGGCGCACTGTGCGTAAGCGCCCAGCAGAACATTGTAGTAACAAAACCTGCCGGTCCGCAGGAGATGCCTGGCATTTATCGTCCGAACTCCGTTCCGGCAACGAGTGTTGTGGCATTGCCCGAATACAACACCCCGGCATATCAGAGCACAAACATCGGCAGACCTTTCACCAAATCGGCCACCATGGACTATAAGCGTATGCTTGCCCCCGGCGAATCGGTGATATTGGCAGTGGAAAATGATACAGTTACCGACGACAGCACACATATCCAACTCTCGTCGACGATTGAGGAAGCCATATCCAAAGTGCCTTTATGGATGCAGTACGACCTGCGTTTCAAATTCCGCCGTATGACCTCCACCTATCAGACACGTATGGTGCAAATGATAAACACCACCCCAAAGAAGTACTTGGACGAAGTGGCGTTCCAGCTCACCTACCTTCCCGCCGAGGTCCTCACACACACGGCTTTCAACCAGGCCAACGACTGGAATTACTTGCTTACAAACGCTGAATTGATTTACGCCCATGCCGACTCGCTGAAATACGTGCGTATCAAAGAATACGGCGACACTAATACCAAAGACTGGTACACCACCACCGAATACAAGATTAAACAAGGTTCCAGCTATATTTGGCGCGAGGTGGACCGCTACTATTATTATATGTTCATCGTAATGCCCAAACTTTACGACGAGGCATTGGTGGTAAGAGACCTTACCTCCTACACTCAGCAGCGCACATGGGGCTATTTCTGGCGCGATTTCCTTTGGAACAACCCCAGTTCGGCGCACAACTATAAAAACGTGAATATGTGTGGCTATCCCATGTTGCCTTCGGGTAATCGCGACAGTGTTTGTATCGACACTATACACCGTTTGGGACAACTGATGCAGATGCCCGAATACCTATGGGATGAGAGACCGACATACTGGTATTTCAACCGTAGCTACAGTGCAAGCCAGAGTGCCCTCGACGTGCTCGGCAATTGGTGTTCGCGTTGCATACCTTGGGATATCACCTCTACCAGCCAGCTGCGTCCCTCGCAGCCCAACCAGATAGCCATGCAGCATATCGGCAACTGCCACGAGGACGCAATACTTGTAACATCGGCAGCACGTACAGCGCTGATACCCTGCATGCACATCTCCGACAACTGCGACGACCACGTGTGGGCTGCCATCCACGACGGTGGCGACAGCGTATGGCATCACTATGAATTCTTCCGCGGAGGCCTTTCTTCGGGACGTGGTTCCTTCTGGGGAATGACCAATATGATGAAAGACGGCAGCTACGGATGGGAAAGCTCATATGTGTATGGCGATGTGCCCGACGGCAACGTTATCAACGTATCTAAAACCTACTCCGACGACACAGCCGCTTGTCGTCTGAAATTAACTATCAAAGGTCGCGATGGCAAACCCGTCGATGGTGCAAGAATCAATCTGTATTCTACAAACTATCAGTACAGCACATCCAACCCATCCATATTGAGTGCCGGCTATGTTTGGACCGATGCCCAGGGCCAGGTAGATTTAGTTGTGGGTTCGGGCAACAAATATTACATGAAAGTCTATCACCCCAAGTTTGGATCATTCCCTTCAACATCAGGACAGGTTTATCTGATTTATGCAACTATGAATACTGTGGGTGGACGTACATACTCTAAAGTTTATACTTTCGACACCACACTCACACCTCGTCGCAACAATGTGACCTACGACCAGACTGAATATCCCGCCACAAAGAGCCTCAGCCTTGTGGCCAAGGCCGCCAATGTTAACACAGACGTGCGTCCCAACGACTGTCAGGGAGGACGTTTCTTCAACCGCACCAACACTCTGGGCAATGTGAGCATTTATGTGGTGGACGAGAACAATATCGGCAGATTCAGAAACGGCGATATGTCCGCTAACGCCGAGTACTATTTCGGCAATCTCCGCGAAGGTCAGTTCGACGTGCCTCTGCACAGCACAGGAAAGACATACGTTGTGCTTGCCAACAACAACAACTTCACCAACTATGTGGAACTCAGCTATGGCTATGAGCTGAAAGAGGGTGCACAGTTCGATTTCCTCGGACTGCAGAACGCCGAAGATGCAGAATTCACCGTTTATCCTAACCCAGCCAGCGACAAAATAGTGGTAAGCTTGGGCAATAATAACAACGGCAACACACATGTGGAAGTTATCGATATGTCGGGTAGAAAAGTTGCTGAACAAAACGTTGTTGAAGGCACTGCCGAGATTAACATAAGCGACCTGCAAAAAGGCGTTTACATTGTTAAATGCGGCGGCAGCGTGCGCAAGATAGTGAAAAAATAATGTTTTTTCATATTTAATCCCTTTCCGAACGGAGCCTCGACAGGCTCCGTTCTTTTTTGACTTTTTTTTAGGAAGGACAAAATAAAAACGCCATAATTACGTATTTAATAATTGCATCGAAAGAGTTTAGATTAGGGTTCTCTTTGCATAACGAAATAAACACTGAATAATGGTAAAAGTTTCTGTGATACTGCCTGTTTATGGAGTGGCAGAATATATCGAAAAATGCACCAAGTCGCTGCTGGCACAGACTTTGGACGAGATGGAGTTCATCTTTGTCGACGACCACGGTCCCGACGACAGTATCGACATTGCCAAACGTACCATTGCAGGGCATCCGCGCGAAGGCCAGTTCCGGTTCCTGAAACCCGAGCACAACCTCGGCGCGGGCATGGCACGCAATTTCGCCATACCGCAGGCCAACGGCGAATATGTGGCTTTTGTCGACAGCGACGACTGGGTGCTGCCCGGAATGTTCGAAGAACTGTATAACGCCGCCAAGCAAAACGGCGACTGCGACTTGTGCTGCTGCCAGATGCAAAAAGAATATCCCGACGGAAGCATAGGCGAGATTTTGGAAAACCCGCACGTGGACAACGGCCTTATAAACCACGAAAGACGTTCGTTCCTGCTTACGCATTATGTGTCGTTGTTCGCTTCGTTCATCTACAAAAGGGAGTTTCTTTTGGACAAAAACATTTTTTTTGCCGAGGACCGCTCCGCCGACGACAGCTATTTCGTAACCTGCGCTTGGATGAAAGCGGAGTCCATCGCTTATGTGGACAAGCCTTTCTACAGGTATCTGATAAGACCCGGCTCGGTGACCACGACAAAGGACAGCTCGAAGTACCAGAAACGTCTTTCCACTTTCCGCAAACTGATGCAATACATCAAAGAAAACCGTCTTTACGAAGAATTCAAGGACGAAGTGGATTTCATCTATCTGAAAAAAGGGTATATGGCATCGGTTTTCAACTATGTGTCCAACTCGTTGGAACCGAAAACGGCCACACTCCGCGAGATTTACGACGAGTTGCTGAATCAGGTTCCGGATTATGACAAAAATCCCTTCTACAAGAAAAAAACATCCTTGCGGGTATTGATTTGGATGTTGCGACACACGCCGTGTACTGCAAAAAAAGTTATTGCGGTTTATGCACGCAAGAAAAACGTAGTGGTTTGATTTGTAATGTAAATATATAAGACTATGGATTTGATTATTGGAGCGGGAATTTCCGGTTTGAGCTATGCGGCCAAAACCCCCAACGATTATCTTATTGTTGAAAAGGACAATGAGATAGGTGGTTACTGCAAAACCATCTATTCCGGCGACTATGTATGGGATTATTCGGGGCATTTTTTTCATTTCCAACGACCTGAAATCAAGGATTATGTGATGAGCAGGTTGGACGAAAAGGATATTTTGAAAGTCCGCAAGTACACACAGATATACTACAAAGGCATTTATGTGGATTATCCTTTCCAGATGAACATCCACCAGCTGAACAAGGACGAGTTTATCGACTGCCTTTACGACATTTTCACCATCGACGACAGCACCGAGGTTACATCTTTCAAGAAGATGCTCTTTGCGAAATTCGGCAAATCCATTGCCGAGAAATTCCTTATCCCGTACAACGAGAAACTCTACGCCACCGATTTGGACAAACTGGATGTCGATGCCATGGGGCGTTTCTTCCCCTACGCCGACAAAGAACAGATTGTGAGGAACTTCAAAAATTCGACAAACCAGTCGTACAACTCGTTTTTCCTCTATCCGCGAAAAGGCGTTATCAAAATAGTGGAGTCCGTGGCGTCACACGTCGACAAATCCAAAATCCTTCTTGGCGAGAAACTTTTGTCGGTGGATATGAAAAACAAAAAGGCCGTTACCGACAAACGTACTATCGAATACGACAACCTTATTTCGACAATGCCGTTCCCCGTTTTGATGGACAAATGCGGTGTGGAGTACGACAAGGAGGTGTATTCGTGGAACAAAGTGCTGGTGTTCAACCTCGGTTTCGACAAAAAAGGACCGGAAAAACAGAATAACTGGATTTATTTCCCCGACAGGGAGCTCGTTTTTTACAGAGTCGGCTTTTATGACAATATCATCGGGCAGGACAAGACCTCGCTTTATGTGGAGATTGGTTTCGACCACGAAGCCCGCGACATCGACATCGACCAATTGCTCGACCGCACTTTGTCCGACTTGCGTAAAGTGGGCATAATAACGGACCAGAAACTGGTTGCCTCGCATCCAATAATGATGGACCCCGCATACGTGCATATCACTCAACGTTCGGAAGAGGACAAGGCAAGGAAAAAAGAGTTGCTCAAGCAGTCGGATGTATATTCCATAGGCCGTTACGGCTCGTGGACCTACTGCTCTCTGGAGGACAATATCCACGAGGCTTTCTCGTTGGCAAAAGCTGTTGCGGAGAAACAGTAATCCGGCTTCGGCTTTTGGAAGCAAAAAGAAAGGCGGCTCAACGGAGTCGCCTTTTATTTTGGTGTGACGTGCTTTAGAATACCACGTTGATGATTTTCTTCGGCACGAAGATGATTTTCTTGGGGGCTTTTCCGGCGAGCCATTTCTGCACGTCGGCGTTCTCGGCTATGATTTTCTCCACATCGGCGGCCGTGGTGGTAAGCGGCAGGTCGAGGGTGAAACGCATCTTACCGTTGAACGACACAGGGTATTTGCAGGTGTCCTCCACCAGATAGCTCTCGTCGCAGAGCGGGAAAGCGGCGGTGGTTACGCTGGTGGTGTTGCCCAGCAGGTGCCACAGCTCCTCGGCGATGTGCGGAGCGAAGGGGGCTATCAGCACGGTGAGCGGCTCCAGAACCTGACGTTTGTTGCATTTGAGGGTGGAGAGCTCGTTGGCGCAGATCATAAATGTGCTTACCGAGGTGTTGAACGAGAAACGCTCGATGTCGTCGGTAACTTTCTTGATGGTCTGGTGCAGCACTTTCAGCTCATCTTTGGTGGGTGCTTCGTCGCTTACGCAGAAATCGTTTTTCTCGGTGTGGAACAGTTTCCACAGCTTGCGCATAAAGCGGAACACGCCTTCGATGCCGTTGGTGTCCCACGGTTTGGCCTGCTCTATGGGGCCGAGGAACATCTCGTACAGACGCAAGGTGTCGGCGCCGTAGCGTTCCACAAGGTCGTCGGGGTTCTGCACGTTGAACATCGATTTCGACATCTTTTCTATCTCCCAACCGCACACGTACTTGCCGTCCTCGAGCTGGAACTGGGCGTCGGCAAATTCGGGACGCCAGGCCCTGAACTTCTCTATGTCGAGTATGTCGTTGTTTACTATGTTGATATCCACGTGGATAGGCATCGTAAACTCCTTACGTCCGGGGATGTTTTTGGAGATGAAGAGGGGGTAGGAGACGAAAGTGTCTTCCTCCTGTTCCAGTGCGGGTGTGAATTCGCCGTCGATGCAGGCTTTGATACGTTTTTCGATGTTGTCGGTGCCGTTCATCACGTCGCTTACGGAGATGAGCAGTATCTTGAATCCTTGTACAAGGGCGTATTCCTGATACACTTCGGCCAGTTTTTCGAGCGCCTCTTTGCGTTTTATCTCGATGATGATTTTCTTGTGGTCGCTGTAGAAGTCGAAACGACGTTTTCCGTCTTTGTAGTTCCGTTTGAAATCGGCGCCGAGGCGACCGTCCTTAATCAGTTGCCATACAAGGTATTCGGCCATTTTCTCAAAGCTGCTCACACGGTACACGAAATTGGAGCGGCCTTGTATCATGCCTTGGTTGATGAGTTTCTGGAAAGGCTCTTCCTTGACGCTCATGCCCATGTCGAACAGGAATTTGTTCCAAAAACGGCTGTAGATGAGGTGTCCGCTGGCGTGCTCGGCGCCTCCAACGTAGAGGTCCACGTTTTGCCAGTACTGCACGGCCTGTTGGCTGAAATACTCGTCGTTGTTGCGGGGGTCCATATAGCGGAGGTAGTATCCGCTGGAGCCTGCAAAACCGGGCATGGTGCTGAGTTCGAGCGGGAAAACGGTTGTGTTGTCTATCAATGTGTTGTCCACCACCTGCTGTCTTTCGGTGTCCCAAGCCCATGTGGTGGCGTGTCCGAGGGGCGGCTCGCCGGTTTCGGTGGGCAGTAATTTGTCGATTTTCGGCAGCTGCAACGGCAGTTTGTCGGTGGGTAGGGGGTAGGGCATGCCGTTTTTGTAATAAACGGGGAAGGGCTCACCCCAGTAACGCTGGCGGCTGAAGATGGCGTCGCGCAAGCGGTAGTTCACCGTGCGAGTACCGATGCCTTTCTCGTCGAGCCAGTCGATGACGGCTTTCATGGCGTCCTTCACTTTCATTCCGGTAACGAAACCGCTGTTTACCGAATAGCCTGTCTTGGCATCCATGCTCTCCGTCCATGTGGCGGGGTCGCTGGTAACGTCCTTTTCGAGGCTTACCACCTGACGGATGGGCAGGTTGAAATGGCGTGCGAAGGCGAAGTCGCGGCTGTCGTGGGCGGGCACAGCCATGATGGCTCCCGTGCCGTAGCCTGCCAGCACGTAGTCCGAAACCCAGATTGGGATGCGCTCCTCGGTGAGCGGGTTGACGGCGTAGGCGCCTGTGAACACGCCCGACACTTTCTTCACTTCGGCCTGACGCTCGCGTTCGCTGCGGTTCTTGGCCCAGTTGAGGTATTCCTCCACCTCTTTGCGCTGCTCGTCGGTGGTGATGTCCATAATCATCTCGTGTTCAGGACACAACACCATAAACGTGACGCCGAAAATGGTGTCGGGACGGGTGGTGAAAATCTCGAAACTGCCTTTGCCGTTCTCTATCTCGAAAAACACCGAAGCGCCTTCGCTGCGGCCTATCCAGTTGCGTTGTATTTCCTTGAGGCTGTCGGTCCAATCGACAAGTTCCAAGCCGTCGAGCAGACGCTGCGAGTAGGCGGTGATACGCAACGACCACTGACGCATCAGCTTGCGTTCCACAGGGTAGCCGCCGCGCACGGAGAGTCCGCCCACCACCTCGTCGTTGGCCAGCACGGTGCCGAGTTTCGGACACCAGTTAACGGGAATGTCGGCCAGATAGGCAAGACGGTAGTTCATCAAAGTCTGCTGACGCTCCTTTTCAGTGAAAGCGTTCCACTGCTCGGCGGTGATGTCGATGGGTTCGCTGCAGGCGGCGTCGAGGCCCTGGGTGCCGTGTTTCGAAAGGTGTTTCTCCAATTCGCTGATAGGCAGGGCTTTGTTGGCTTTGTTGCAATAATAATGGTTGAACAGCTGGATGAAAGTCCACTGGGTCCATTTGTAGTAATCGGGGTCGCAGGTGCGCACTTCGCGGCTCCAGTCGAAGGAGAAGCCGATTTTGTCGAGCTGTTCGCGGTAGCGTGCGATGTTCTGTTCGGTGGTGATGGCAGGGTGCTGGCCGGTCTGGATGGCGTACTGCTCGGCGGGAAGGCCGTAGGCGTCGTAGCCCATGGGGTGCAGCACGTTGAAACCTTTCAGACGTTTGTAGCGGGCAAAGATGTCGCTGGCTATGTATCCCAGCGGGTGTCCCACATGCAGTCCCGCTCCCGAAGGGTAGGGGAACATGTCGAGGACGTAGTATTTTGGTTTGTCGGAGGAGTTTTCGCAGCGGTAGGTGTTATTTTCTCTCCAGTAGTTCTGCCATTTGCGTTCGATCTCTTTGAAATTGTAATCCATTGTGTTTTATGTCATTAAAAAACACAAGCGAGGATTTATTTGCCAAATCCTCACTTGCTTTTATAGTTTGTATAATCTTATCTGAAAGCTATTTCGCGTTCGATGATCTGGTATTTCTCGCCGTTGCGCAGTATGGTCTGACGCAGCCAGTTGCCGTCGTCGTCGTACTCGTAGATGTAGGTGTGTTTCCAGTTCACATGCTCGTCGTAGTTGAACGAGTGGATCTCGGTTACGTTGTCGTGTTCGTCGTAGTAGTAGGTGGTGAGTTTTATAAGGTTCTCGTCGTCGTCGTAGAAACGCCATTCGATACGGTTGCCGTTGCCGTCGTACTTGTAGTAGTAGGTCTGCTTGAGGTCGCCGTTGGCGTCGTAGAACTCAATCTGCGAGCAATTGCCGCTGCCGTCGTATTTGTAGAGACGTTTTTCGGACACGTTGCCGTTTTCAGCGTAATGCAGCTCTTCCACAAGGTTGTTGCCTTCGTATTTGTAGGTCTCGCGTTTGCTCATTTTGCCGGCAAAGAAAATGGTGCGCTCGGTGCGGTTGCCTTTGCGGTCGTTTAGGTAGGCTGTACGAGCCAGCAATCTGTCGGCTCGGTCGTATTCGTTCCAGCCTAGGGCGTAGCTGTTGCCGTCGAAATAAAATGAATACCAAGTATATACGTTGTTGCGGATATACACACGGTCGTCGAGGTTGCCGCGCTTGTCGAAATTGATGGAGTCGGTGCTATAGAGCTTCTTGGCATCGCCTTCCATATAGTAGGTGCGCTCCATTACATACACTATGTCGCCATGCAAGTTCATGCGTGTGAGGGAGTTGCGGAATTGTTTGCCGAATTCCACATTGCCCACGCCGATAATCTCGCACATGGTGCCTCCGCGCCATCCTGCGAAAGCGCTTACCGAAAGTATTGTACACAGTATGGCTGTGATAAAAGCTGTTTTTTTCATATCGTTGAGGTTTATTTTTTACTATCTTTCCGTTTTGTTTTATCCGAACAATACTTAAAATTAGCTACGAAGTAGCTGATATTGTGTGTGTTGTTGCGGTTTAATGTCATTTTTTGATTGGTAATATACCAACTTGCAAAAATACGAAAAATAATTGTATTTTTGAAAAAATATTTTTCGCAGGCAGTGTTTTTTCACGAAATTGGAGTGTGCGGAGTATGGAGTCTGGATTGTACTTGGTTATTTGCAATTCACTTAAATATTGTCATAAATCTCTTGTATTATCTTGTTGATACCCAAAAATTCGGCACAAGTTATTATTCCTCCAATGGTTACGCCGAGTATGCCGTGCGAGTTGATATTCTGTCCGGTCATAAAAAGGTTGGGAATTTTGGTGCGTTGCGAAACGTAGGTCTGGCTGGGGAAGTTTTTGTCGCGTATTATGCCGTACATCGAGCCTTCGTGGGTGGCGGTGTAGTCGCTGTAGGTGAGCGGCGACGATGTGTAGTACGACTCTATGCAGCTGCGGATGCCGGGGAACGACTGTTCGAGGCTTTCAAGAAGTTTATCGGCTTTTTGCTCCTTGAAATCAAGATACTCCTGTCCGCGGTGTCCCACACGGGTGCCTTCCCAACGTCGCACCTCGTCGAAATGCATATAGCCGATTAGCTCGGCACTCTGGGCATAGACGGGGTCTTTCTGGTGGCACTGGTGCATGAATAGGTAGCTCTGTGGCCATTTGCCGATGTCGTAATCATTTGATTTCCAGACATCGGGTAATTCGTAGAAATAGTAGTTGTAGTTGAGGTACGGTGTGGCGTTTTCCTTGAATTTGATATATACGGTGAAGTTGGAGATGGTGTTTTCGAGGTTCGACACACGTTCGCGGTATGCCTTGCGGATGATGTGAGAGTCTATCTTGCTGAGGGTGGCGTGCGGATGGACGTTGGAGACGAAGTAGTCGGCTTCTACTACCTCGCCTGTGGTCAGGCGAACACCGGTGGCGTGGGTTTCGTCGCAGAGGAATTTTTCAACTTCGGCGTTGGTACGCACCTTGCCACCGAATTTCTCAATGGATTTTGCCAAGGAATGGGCTATTGTGTCGCTGCCGCCGATAATACGGAACGCACTTTGTATGTAGAAGTTATGAATCAGAGCATGGACGTAGGTGGGTGTCTTGTCTTTTACTCCGGCATAGAGTGGCAGGTTGCCCGCTAAAACGTTCTGTAGCTTGGTGTTGGAGGTGGATGAGGCTATGAAGTCGTTGATGCTGGTTTTGATGTAGTCGGCTTCGATGAAGATGTTGTTGTTTATCTTGCGGAGGTTGTAGAGCGGCGAGGCGTCGGCAATTTCGCGCACCCGCGTGAGGTAGGTCTCTATGTCGGAACGGTTGTTTGGAAACTGTTGTGAGAGGGTGTCGGCAAAACGCTCGTAGCCGTTGGCGAACTTAAACGTCTCGCCTGCGAGGGAGATGACGTCGTAGCCCTCGGTGTCGAGCTGCTGCAGGGGGACAGTGTCGAGCAGACCGAGGTAGTTCCAAAAACGGTGCAGTATCTGGTTTTCGAGCATACTGCCAATGTAGTGCATGCCTGTGTCGAATTTCACGCCGCCGCGGCGGAAAGTCTGCAGGCACCCTCCTATCTGGGCGTTCTTTTCGAGGATGGTGACGTCGTATCCGTTCTTGGAAAGCACGTAACCGCACACCAGCCCTCCGAGGCCGCTGCCCACTATCACTATTTTGTTCTTATTCATCGGCATTGGGGTGTTCGTATTTCAAATTTTCCGGCACGCTGACGCAGTTGGCGGCGATGTCCACCAAATCGGCGTCGCTGTCGGTGGCCGTGATTTGCAGATTTTTCTTCACCAAGGCGGCAAGCAGCGCAAACTCGCCCTGACCGCAGTTGTCGATACGGTATTCGCCGTTGTCGGGCAGTGCGGCGATAGCCTCGCGGTAGTTGCCGTTCTGTCGCAGGTTCTTACGTGCCCGGCGTTCTATGTCGCGACCTTTATATATATAGTTGTGCAGCACGAGGTCGGCAAAATAGTCGGCGGTCTCGGTCTGCCTGCAAATCTCACTATATTGCTCTGTGTGATAGCGTCTCATTGTTTTGGCAATCTCGGCTGAATCCTTCTGCATCAGCTCGCTGTCGGCTGCGATGCGCGGCATCACGTACAAATCCACCTTGCCTTTGCGGAGCAGGAAATCCCTCTTGGGGAAAGCGTGGCCGATGCCGTGGATAATCAGCGGAAGCACGTCGACGCCGAGGGTCTTGGCCAGCTGGAAAGCTCCTTTGTGGAAACGCAGAATGTCGCAGGTCTCGGAACGTGTGCCTTCGGGGAACACCAGCACAGAATATCCGTTGCCTATCGCCTTGGCCACATGCTCCTCGCAGTTGTCGAAACCGTCGGACACGGGATAGAAATCGGCGTAGCGCAGTATCCAGCCGTAGAACGGACTGTTCCACATCTTCTTGTTAGTCAGGCAGATAATCTTGGGATGCAGGGCAAGGGTGTAAAGCAGGTCGAGGTGCGACTGGTGGTTGCAGATAATCACCGAAGGTTTGGAGAAATCCTCGCCGCCGTCGTTGTGGAGCTTGAAACTCACGCCCGGAAGCAATTTCACGCAAGTGGCGAGCAAAGCCCGTAAACATTTGTGATAGAATAACTTGTTCGCCGGCCGTTTGCCTCCGATAGTGATTACGAAAAATCCCCAGAAAAGCAGGAATATCGAAAACACCGAGAATACCATGAAAGCGAACACCGTTTTCAGCAGGTTGAACAGCGTTATGGGCATCTTGCGGTCCACGCCTTTGCGTTTGGTGAGCCAGCGGTAGATGAGCGGCGGGAAAATGTAGGCCATCAGCACCACGCAGAACATACCGATTATCGTTACTTCGGCCAGAGAGTGCATGGCGGGGTGTTTGGCAATAATCAGCGAGCCGATGCCGATAAACATAATGGTGGCCGACAGCAGCACCGAGTTTTTGTACGAGGCGAGCATCTTGCGACGGTAGGTGTATTCGTACATCATCCCTTCGGTGACGAAAATGGTGTAGTCGTCGCCCTGCCCGAAAATAAAGGTGGCAAGGATGATGTTGATGATGTTGAACCTTATGTCGAAGATGTTCATTATGCCCAGAATCCAAATCCAGCCCACAGCCAGCGGCAGAAACGACAACAGGCTGAGTTCCAGCCGTCCGAACGAGATGGTGAGGAACAGGAAAACTATGAAACCGCAGATGTAAAGCACGTAGTCAAAATCGTCGGAGAGGGCGTCGACCATTTTGTCCACAATGCTGGTGTTGTCCATAGTGAAGACCGCATCGTCCACATTGCCAAGACGTTGCGCCACAGCCTCGCGGTCGTTGCTCTCCATCAGGGTGTAAACCATGCAACGGTCGGGGTTGCTGCAGAGGTAATTACTTGCAAACGAGTTGATTATCGGTTCAAAATAGGTATATTCGTGAGTTTCGTGGCTTTTGCCGATGATGTCGAAGAAAGGTTGCAAGGCTCCTTTGCTGTAGCCGAGTTTCGCGGCCTCAGCCTCCACGTTTCGCACAAGGTCGTCGCGGCGGGTGCTCCAGAAAGTCTCCCACTGCTCCACACGTTGTTTCTGCAACTGTTGCGAAGGCACAAAACCGCCAATTCCCGACACCTTGACCACGGTGCTGTCGGCGGCCATACTTTCGATGACGGGCATCGCCGCCTCGTAGCCGCGCAGGGCCTCCTCCATATCCTTGCCCTCGGCCACACAGTACACCGACGGCACGCCGCTCTCGGTCTGGGCTATCAACTTGTCGAGCTTCACCCGCTGGTCGGGAGTCATGTAGTTGATTTTACTCATGTCCGACTCGAAAGCCGTCTGTCGGCTGAAATAATACAACGGTATGGTTATCAGCACTATGGCAAGGACGATGAATTTATTTTGTTCGAAACGGAAACCGGCCACCTTGCCGAAAACGAGCCTTGTAGAGGAGCGGTCCTGCCTATGGAACAGCGTTTTTCGGAACAGATGTGGCAAAAAGACAAGGACAAACAATATCGTTCCCACCAAAAGCAAGGCGGCGAAGAGTCCGAGGTCTTTCATGGCGTCGGAGCTGATGAACACGAGGCTCAGGAAGGCGCCCACGGTGGTGAGGTTGCCCGTAACGAGGGGCTCTATTATGTCCTTGATAGTCTGTTCCTTGCTGTATCCCTGCTGGTAATGGGCAAGGAAATGCAATGGGTAATTCACTGCTATTCCGACAATTATGGACCCCACCCCTATCGCTATCACCGACACGGTGCCTTTGAACAGGGCGAGGAAGGCCAATCCGAAAAGCCCACCGAAAATCAGCGAGAACACAATGATTATCAACGCTCTGGCATCGCGGAAGAAATACATCAGCAGGGCAAGGATGAGCACCAGCGCAAGGATGGTGGAGATGATGCTGTCGGTTTTGATGCGGTCGGCGTTCTCCACCGAAATCACGGCGGCACCGATATAATCCACTTTCACAGTGCCACCGAACTCTTCCTCCACCTCGTGGGCAATCTTATCTATCTGTTGCACAAGCTTTTTGTTGCCCGAAGTCTCGCTTACGGGGTATTTGGAGGTGACGGCCATTATCGCCTCCGTTCCCTCTTTGTTGAAAACGTACCCGTCGATGATTTCGTAGCTGTCGCCCATGGGGTTTCCGCCCCCAAGTTGCTGAAGCTTAGGCGATACGAAACCCAGCGGGTCGTTCACTATTATCTTTTTTGCCACACCGCCGGCGGGCGACAGTAGCACCTGCTTGTCGGCGGCAAGTGCCTGTGCTATCTTCTGCGGAGCGAGAAGGCTGTCGATACGGGCATAGTCGGCGCTGTCGAGGTAGTACGGCATGTTGGCCTGAACGAACCCCGTCAGCTCGAACACTTTCTCCTCGTCCACCTGATAGAAAACATCGGTGGTATGTTCCGCCACGTCGGCACTTTCGAAACGCTCGGCCAAACGGTCCACGGCTTCCATCAGCACTTCTTGGTCGGGCTCGCCCTGCGTGGCATACACGTTTATCATTATCTTGTTTGCCGCCCCAATGTTCTGATATGCATAGTTTTGGCGGTTGTCGTGTCCCTCCTGCGGCAGAAAACGGCTGATGTCCTCAACGAAATCCAATCGCAGCAGACACAGGGTCATCAAAGCGAGCAATACCGTCAGCACCACAACCATCAGCGGATGACGTTTGTCGAAAAAGGCGTATAGTCGGAGCAGTATATTTCTCACTTTTTCAGCAATTTAATCAGTTTTCGTATTCCCATTGAAGGATAGCCGTAAACCACTGCCAGCAGGCACAGCACAGTGTTTAGCAGACTGATACGCACAAAATCCATGGTGGGCCGGAAATGACTCACACGTTCCTCCTGCGGTGGGTAGTAAACGTTTATGGGACAGGATTTTATATCCACATCGCGCCAAGCGCAACGCACAAGTATTTCAAGCTCAGCCTCGTAGCGGTTGTTCAGCGGGTTGTGGCGACCGATCTTTTTCAGAGGATACACACGGAAACCCGTCTGTGTGTCGGGCAGGCGACGGGCGGTCTGCACCGTGAACCAGAAATTGGAGAAACGGTTGGCAAAGCTGTTTTTCGACGGCATATTGGGGTTGTCGAACTTGCGGCTGCCCACAACAAGACTCCCTTCGTCGGCGGCGTAGCAGTCGAGCATCGTGGGTATGTCCGAAGCGAGGTGCTGGCCGTCGGAGTCGAGGGTTACGGCAGTGTCGAAACCCTTTTGCAGAGCGGCTTTAAAGCCATGGCGCAGGGCATAGCCTTTGCCACGGTTTTTAGGATAGGAAACCACAGCAACTTTGTCGGACACCGTAGCAAGGTATTCGGAAGTGTCGTCGGTGGAGCCGTCGTTTACCACGATTATGTCGGGGATTATCGCCGCCACATCACCTATAACCGACGGAAGGGTTGCCAGATTATTGTAGGTAGGTATAATGGCGCAGGCTCTCATCGTCGGGGCATTTGGTGAATATCTCAATGTTTCTCGCAAAGCAGGCTTGCTTTAACAACTGTCGATTCGGGGTCGGAAATTGTAGCCTTGGCGGAATACAGCGTTTCGGTTTGTGCAACCAACTGTATGTCAAAGGTAAACGCCTTGCCTTCGGCCGGAGTCATAAGGTTCAGGAATTTCATATTTTTCACCGTCGGGATGCGGATTTCGCCGCCAACGACCTCGGTAACCAGCTGACGGACAATCTCTAAAGTGCAAACGCCCGGGACAATGGGTTTGTCGGGGAAATGCGCCTTAAAAATGACGTGGTCCATACGGAACACTATCTCGCGACGTATGTGCAGCGGGTCAGTATCGTAGGTGCCGACAATGGTGTAAAAACTCCCGTCTATCATAGCAATTATTTGAGGTTAAACATTTTATCATCGATGGAGGCATTCACTTTGTGGTTGCTGAAAGTGATGGTGGTGCTGTCGCCCTCCTTTTCGTTCATAAACATCTTCACGGCAACCATCTTTTGTTTGTCCAAAGTCAGTTCCAGATGGTTGAAAAAGACTTTCAGACGGCGGTTGGCGGGTGTCAGCTTAATCCAATAGGCATTGGCGCCGACATAGAACTCGCTCTTGAAATTCTTGCCGTCGTCGAGTTCCCTGCCGCTCACCACGCCGGTAATCAGTGCGGCCATCTGACGGTACATACGTCCGCCCTTGCCCTGTTCCTTGCCGTCGGCATCGGTAACTTTTACTTTGGTGCCATTCATAACTACCACCGACACAGTGGGTTTAGTGTATTCCCATCGCAGCGACGACGGTTTTTTGAAATACATAACGCCTTCACTGACAGACACTTCGTTAAAAAGTGCCGATTTTTTCTCCTGTCGGAAATCACACTGCATCGTCTGGAAATTGTCGTTCATCGCCGAAAGCAGAGCCGTTTTTTCGGCATCGGAAAGACGGGTGAAACCGGCAGGCTGAGCCACCGCGAACGACATCGCCATAAGCGTTGCGAGAAACGGCAGACAATATCTCAAAACCTTTTTCATAACGCGCTTCTTGAAATAAAATACATACCTCCAATGATAAGAGCCACGCCCAAAATGCGGATGAGGGGGATATTCTCGCCAAAGAAAATCCACGCCAGAACCATGCTGAAAATAAAACTGGCTCCCGATAGCGGATGCACTACCGAAAGGTCATGATTTTTCAACAGATACATCCAAAGGATTGTAGCTGCCGCCATAGCACCGCCTGCGGCCAAAAGCCACCAATTGGTGAAAATGCGCCACGACCATTCGAATCGGCCTTCCCACTGGGTGGCAAATTTCATAAAGACCTGTCCTAGCGCAAGCAACAGCGACTGTAGAAGACTCAACAATATCAATCGTATCATTTAGAGAGCAATGTTAATGAATATTCAGCGTTTTTAAAACAATTTACAATTAGTATAATTTGCGGATTGTCAATTTCTTGACCCTTGTTTTCAATCAAAAATGAAGGAATTTTGCCGTTTTTCAGACAAACGGCCGCAGCGTAGATTCCCATGGCCGGCATGGTGAAGCCTTCGCCGAAAAGATGTTTGTAACGTAGCACAGCAGCCTGTGGCAACAGACGGCAGAAATCGTCGTACGGACGGTTGTTTTCGGCATTTTCGTCCTTGCCCGTCATCACAGCGGCGATGTCGGAACGTTGCAGTCCGTGCCTCTGCAGCATTGCGTCGATGGCATTATGCAAATCGCCTTCGCTTGGGCGGAAAAACAGTTGAGTGTCAAGCAGTTCGCACCAAGTGTCGGATTTGCGACCGTTTTCCAGATAGAGCCAGGCGGCTGTTTCGCCGGCAAAGGTGCCGTCCCAGAAACGCACCTTGTCCAGAAGGTCGTAGTAGTCGGGCGTCATCTCGTCGTGCCCGCCGACAAGCGCGTTGCCGAGTTTTCCAAGTTTGAACTGCAGAAAAGCGTCCTGCAGGGCACTTTCGAACGACACCCCGCGTTGCGAGTAGGTGCAGTTGTAGCCGTGGCAGTGCAGGTTGAGCGCCACCTGCGAGCTTATGGTGTTGTGGGTGGACTGCATGAAATAGGTCGGAGTGAGCAGCTGTTCGCCGTCCACAACCATGGCGCGGAGGAATTTCTCGGTGTTTTCGATACATCCCAAGCCCGTGCCTGTGATGATGGCGTCGATGGCCGAGCCGTCGGCGGTGGGCAGAGCCGAGAGCGCCGTAGTGAGGGCACGTTTCAGCACAGCGCCCATGCGACGGGCCGCTTTCGGGTCGATAAACTGCTTATAATCAGGCGACAAAGCCCGAACATATTTTTCGTTGTAGAAAATCGGATTTTCAAACCATTCCTCGCTAAGAGGCTGTTGCACACTTATTTGCGAAGCCCCGCCGATGAACACCCTGTGTTTTTCGTCGTAAACACTGGATGTATGTATCTGTTTTTCAGACTGGTACTTCCCAAAAATCAGCGACGAGTCGTTGCCTCCGAAACCGAAGGAGTTGGTCATCACATGGGTTAGCGAAACGCCAGTTTTCAAGATCTTTTGCGGCACCACAGGCACATCGGCCATAGGCGTCTCGAAACCGAGGCTCGGCGGGATAAAGCCGTGTTGCATGGCGAGTATGGAGATTACCGCCTCCACGCTGCCCGCGGCACTTGTGCAGTGTCCCGTAAAGGCTTTGGTGGAGGAGATTGGCGGGTAGTCGTTGCCGAACACCCGCAGTATGGCGTTGCCCTCGCTAGAGTCGTTGTTTTGCGTGCCAGTGCCGTGCGCATTGATGTAGTCGATGTCGGAGGGCTGCAGTCCGCTGTCAGCAAGAGCCTGTGTCATAGCCAGATACGCCCCCTCCCCTTCCGGCGAGGTAGCCGTCTGGTGGAAAGCGTCGCAGCTGTTGGCGTAGCCTTCGAGGGTGCAGAGAATCTCCGCCCCACGGGCAATGGCATCGCTCTCGCGCTCTATCACAAGGAAAGCGGCGCCTTCGCCGAGGTTGAGACCGTTGCGGCCATCGTCGAAGGGACGGCAGCGCTCGCGGTCGAGAATCATCAGGGTGTTGAAACCGTTGAGGTGGAACTTGCTCAGGCACTCGGTGCCGCCCACCACGGCTTTGTCGGCCCTGCCGCTCTTGATGAGGTTGGCGCCAAGGATAATGGCGTTGGAGGCCGAGGAACAGGCGGTGGATATGGTGGTGGTCTGCGAGAAACGGCCGAAGAAATCGGCGGCGTAGGCAGTGCCAGCACCACAGTCGTGGGCCGCGATGTAGGCCACATCCTTGTCATCGAAGAAACCGAGATACAGCTGTTCACTTTTCTCCATCCCGCCCACGGTGGTGCCGTTTATCAGCGCCACACGGCCGCTGTCGGGTTGCAAATGCGACTGCTGCAAGGCCTCGCGCATGGCCATAAGGGAGAGGAGAGGCGTGCGGGTGGTCACCACGTCGGCAGGGATGTCCATCCGTTGGCGCATCTCGGCTTCGGTCATCGGCACCTCGCACACGGGAATGTCGGTATGAGCGGTGCTGAGGTACCTTACGGCACCCACACCGGAACGGCAGTGCATCAGTGCGTCGAGCGTGGACTCAACGCCCACACCGATGCCTGTAACGATGCCCATCCCCGTTACTACAATCGCGTCTCCCATCAAAAGAAAAGGCTTATTTTGTACGGTGAGCCTGGATGTATTCGGCCATCACGCGTACCGATTTGAATACGTCCTTGCCTTCGGCGGCGGAGTTCAGCTTGATGCCGTAGTTCTTCTCCATCAGCACTATGAGTTCCAGCGCGTCGATGGAGTCGAGACCCAGACCTTCGCCAAAAAGAGGAGCGTTTTCGTCGATGTCCTCAGGTTTCATGTCTTCGAGGTTGAGCACCTCAATTATCTGTTTCTTAAGCTCTAATATCAGTTCTTCCATTGTATTTTTTATTATCTTTTTTTCGAAAATTAAAAGTGCAAATATACGATTTTTTTTTGAAAGTGACGAGTGAATTGTGATTAGTGATTAGAAAAAAGATGGAAGTAGTTGATTTATAGAATAATACCATTTTCCGCCCTTGCAATTCTATTTATGGCTTTTTAGAGAGAGACGAAAAAGTGTCTTTTACAAAATACACATTTTGGGTGTTTTTGTTTTCTACGGAAAACAAATTTGCACAAATGGTTTGTAAAAAAAATGTGCAGAAAAACGACTTTTTCTCGTTTATCTGTACAATTTTTTTTAAATACATGACAGGCTGGTGGTTTATGTCGCCCGTTGTTCACGTGTATGATTTAATACATTTGTTTTCACGATTGCTTCGCAATTCGGGGCGAAATGGTTGGAATATCGTTTTGCTGATCGGAGGTTAACACCGCCGGCTATAGTCTGTCGCACCTTTGGGGCTTGCACAAAACACTTTCTATTGTGGCGGATTAGAAATTTGCAAAACAGCCATTCTTGTACAGTTACAAATCATGATGCGCACCCCATTATCACCCTCGCAATCAACACTATACCAAGAACAATTGGTGCTATCGAATAAAAGACAATATGGATGACATTTCCTGCCTTATCACCATAAAATTGTTTCATCTTTTCCAATTTCCCGAATTTATCCGGGTTATTACGCCTTATAATGAAGGAATAAATTCCAAAACCAATAGCAAGCAAGCCAAAAATAGTGTTTAGTATATCCATTTTTTATTATTTTAAGTTACTATCTAATGTGGATAAAAACCACTTTCTAAAATGCAAATATACATATTTATTTCCAATGGCCAACTTTTTTTTAAAAAAAACACTGATTTTTAGCTATTTACATTAGTGTTATTATGGAATTACTGGAAATAATTCGCATCCGCCGGAAACGATTTATACATCATGCTGAAAGATTGTGTTTTCTCGGCTTCGCTATCGAAACATTCTTCACATGTCGCCCCTTCGGGGCTCTATGGTTGTGGGTGATATTTCCTGACCGGCGGTTCACACCACCGGCTGTAATCTGTCGCCCCTTCGGGGCTGTTTTGAGGAGTGTTAGATCATTATAAAATTATTTTATGCTCTTTAATGAAGTGAACGCATTCCTCTGCTATTTTATTCAACAATTCCGTTGTTACAATAGAAAGTTGATTTGTATGAATGAGCAATTTAGGAGTTTCCCCTGTTATTTCATGATGAATATTGTACCAATTCCTACCTAATTTATCGTTGTTGTTATTATTATTGGTATCGCCATCCCAATTGACACTGAATATTTTTTGCAAATCAATATCAAATTCGCGTGGGTAATGACCAGCTGCCACTATAACTATTGGAAATTGCTGATAAAAATCCTCTCGAAATAAAAACTTCCTAATTTTAATGCTCTTTTCACGATCAATAGAATCCACGTCTTTGCTATATTTTGCCGTTACTGCATTTAATTCGGACAAGAAACAATATTCATGTATGAATATTATGTTTTGTTTTTCTTCAGAAACTGAGATATTCAAATCTTGTAAAATTTTGTTTAGTAATTTTTGATAATTATACCAAGTGGCACTTGTTCCGCAATTGTTGTTTCTCTTTTTTTTGAAAAACTGACCTCTATATGGATATAAAGGGTTTATAGGAAGTAGGTCGCTTGTTTCCCATAGTTCATCTTTATCAGCATTCTGTAATGTTACATTATTATCCACATTATGTTTCCAGTTTATGAAATTATTCAAGACCTCATGCTCGTATTGCCATTTATTCGTTTCTTTGTTAATGGCACACTCTTTGCCCAGAATCAATATTTTTGAATTGGGATTACCCGTTCCTAAATATTGTCCATACAAACTATTCTGTTTATCATTTACTTTAGACACTATTTCATTGAACGAATCCGGATAATTTTTAGCTACTTTATTCATACTGGTTTGTTTTAATATTTCTGCAAATATACACATTATTTCAAAACTGCGACAGAAAAGTGTGAAATTTTACAAAAAGTGCGACTAAAAAGTGTGAAGTTAGTGATGCGTGATTTGTGATTAGTGATTTGTGATTAGTGAAGGTGTGCCTTCGACACTTCGACAAGCTCAGTGACCTCAGGCACCGAGCGGTGTGTGAGCTTGTCGAACCCCCGCATCGATTTACTGCAAACTCCTCACTACAAACTCAAAACTAAAAATCATTGTTCATTGTTAATTACTAATTACTCATTACAAATTACCAATTAAACAAAGCATTCCGCTGCCATGCCGTCGGCCATAAGGAGGCCTTTTTGTGTGGGACGAAAGGCTGTGCCGTCGTCGGTGAGGAGTCCGCGCTGGACGAACTGCCGGGCTTTTTCGGCAAAAAGCTGAGCAAAAGTGGGGAACCGCCGTTCCGACACGCTCTTTTCCACCCCTTTGGCTGTGCGCAGGGCTGTCATCACGTACTCGTTGAAAAGGTCGGCGGCGGTGAGCTCCTCGCTCTCGCTGAAGGGGGTGCCGTTTTTCACACCTTTAATATATGCAGCAATATCGGCAACGTTCCACTGCCGCCGGGTGCCGCCGTACGAGTGCGCCGCCGCCCCGAAACCCAGATACCGAGTGCCGTCCCAATAACCGCTGTTGTGACGCGAGTGTCTTCCGCTTTTGCAGAAGTTGGAAATCTCGTACTGCTCGAAACCGTTTTGTTTCGCCCACTGTATCAGGGTGTTGTATTGGGAGATAACCATTTCTTCATCGCAGGGTTGAATTTTGACTTTTTCCACAAGTTTGGCGTAGGCGGTGCCATGCTCCAGAGTGAGCGAGTAGCAGGAAAGATGCTGTACGTCAAGCGTTTCCACGATGGCGAGGTTGCTCTGCCAGTTGTCGGACTGCGGTATGCCGTAAATCAAATCGATGGAGATATTGTCAAAACCGCTATCCTGCGCTGTCTTCACAGCCTGCACCGCCTGCTGTGCTGTGTGACGGCGATTGAGGAGTTTCAAATCGGCATCGGAAAAGGACTGCACCCCGATGCTCAACCTATTCACGCCCAGCGTTTTAATCTCGTGCAGGTATTCTTTGGTAAGTTGTTCGGGATTGGCCTCGAAGGTAAATTCTTCCAGCTGCGACAAATCGTAGCAACGGTGGAGTGTATCCAGAATTTTGGAGAGTTGCGGAGGGGTGAGCAGCGAGGGCGTGCCGCCGCCAAAATACAGTGTCTTAGCATGTTCCGTACCGATTTCGTCCTTGCGCTGTGCCATTTCGGAGCAGAGGGTGTCCACGTAGGTGTCGATGTCGGCCACGCTTTTCTGTGGCAACGAATAGAAGGCACAATAGAGGCATTTCTGCCGGCAAAACGGTATGTGGACGTAGATCATCATTAGGGGACAACTAAAATTACTTTTGAAAACGGATGACACGAATATAACTGATTGGCACTTCACATAAACACGAATTCCCATATAATTGACCATAAATTATTTAGGAATAGTAATTTATGGATAATTAGTGGCAATTATATGTTGAAAGAAAAACTGTCATTATCGTCTCTTTAAAGCATCTAATTATTTGTTAATCAATTGGATTCACCGACCATTTGCAGGTATTCCGTTTCGGAGATGATGGGGATGCCGAGACTCTGGGCTTTCTTCAGCTTTTCGGGACCCATCTTTTCGCCGGCAAGAACGTAGGAAGTCTTTGAAGATATGGAACTTACCACCTTGCCGCCGTGCTGTTCGATATGCTGTTTGATGCCGTCGCGGGAGAAGTTGGCAAAGACTCCGCTCACCACAAAAGTCTGTCCGCCAAGGGTGTCGGAGACCTGCTTGTCCTCCACCTCGAAGCGCAGTCCGGCGTTTTTCAGCCGCACCACAATCTCCAAATGTGCAAGGTCGTTGAACCAGCTGTGCACCGACTTGGCTATCACCTCGCCTACATCTTCAACGGCAGCCAGTTCCTCCGCGGTGGCCTGCGACAGGGCGTCGATATTCTTGAAATGCGAAGCGAGTTTCTTGGCTCCCACCTCGCCTACATATCTGATTCCCAGCGCATAAAGCACACGCTCGAAGGGCACCTGCTTGGATTCCTCGATGGCGGCTATGATGTTGGCGGCACCTTTCTCCTGAATGGATGCCTTGCGCTTGTCGTTTTCAATCACCTCAAGACCAATAAGTTGCTCCATTTTAAGGTAATACAGGTCGGCGACGTTGTGTATCAGCTTTTTGTTGTAAAGCATGGCCAGACGCTCGGTGCCGAGGGTGTCGATGTTCATCGCCTTGCGACTGACAAAGAGCTCGAGGTTGGCCAGAATCTGCGGGTAGCAGCCCGTTTCGTTGGTGCAGTAGAAACCCGCCTCGCCCTCCTTGCGCACCAGCGGGGTGCCGCATTCGGGACAGTGGGTTATGTATTTGAAAGGCTGCGAGTTGGCCGGACGCTGGCTGAGGTCCACGCCCACTATTTTGGGGATGATTTCGCCGCCTTTCTCCACAAAGACGGTGTCGCCCACACGCACGTCGAGCTGCGAGATGATGTCGGCGTTGTGCAGACTGGCACGTTTCACCGTGGTGCCGCCCAGCCACACGGGCTCGAGGTTGGCAACAGGGGTTACCACTCCCGTCCTACCCACCTGGAAATCAACGCTCAGCAGTTTCGTTGCCACACGCTCGGCCTCGAATTTGTAGGCTATGGCCCAACGCGGCGACTTGGCGGTCATCCCGAGCTCGTCCCAAAGGGGTATCTCGTTGACTTTTATCACTATACCATCGGTGGCGAAGGGCAGTTCGGAGCGTTTTTTGTCCCAATATTCGATGTACTGCCGTATCTCGTCGATGTTGCGGCAGAGTTTGGCGTACTGCGGTATCTTGAAACCCCACTGCCGTGCCATTTCGAGACGTCCGAGATGGGTGTCGGCGGGCAGGTTTTCGCCCATCATGAAATAGAGGCAGCAGTCGAGACGACGTTTGGCAACCTCGCGTGAGTCCTGCAGCTTGAGGCTTCCCGAAGCGGCGTTGCGGGGGTTAGCCATGGGCTCGTCGCCGGCGGCCACACGCTGTTCGTTGAAAGCGTTGAAAGCCTCCCACGGGAAGATGATCTCGCCACGCATCTCGAAATCGGCGGGGTAGTCGCCGTGGAGCTGCAGAGGGATGGTGCGTATGGTGCGCACGTTGTCCGTGATGTCGTCGCCTTGCACTCCGTTGCCACGCGTAACGGCCTGAGTAAGAGCACCGTCCTTGTAGGTGAGACCGATGGCCACGCCGTCGTATTTCAGTTCGCAAACGTAGGAGAACTGCCTATCGCCCAATATGTTACGCACACGGGTATCGAACTCGGTAATCTCCTCCACGGAATAGGTGTTGCCCAGCGAGAGCATCGGGTAGCGGTGCGTTACCTGACGGAACGACTTGTTAACCTCGCCGCCCACCCTCTTTGTCGGCGATGTGGGCAGGGCGTACTGCGGGAATTCCTTCTCCAAACGCATCAGCTCCTCCAGAAGTTTGTCGAACTCGAAATCGCTGATGAGCGAAGTGTCGTTCATGTAATACTCGTAGTTATAGCGGTTTAGCTGCTCGGTGAGCTCGGCGATGCGCTGTTTGGCTTCGGTGTGGTCCATGGTGTGGGTGTTTGACGATTAAAAATATAATAACTCAAAAAGTGAAAAAATGTTGTGCCGAATTTAATTAACAATTTACAATTACTTCGGAACGAGTAGAGACGTACTGCAGCGCGTCTCTACAATTCCCACACGCATATCCGCGTTCGTTTTTTTTACGAAAATTACCGTAAATTTTCCATTTATTTCTTCTGACGCACGCAGTGCGCCCCTACTAATCACTAATCACTGATCACTGATCACTGTTTTACACATTCACCGAAAACAGAATGTCGAACGCTACGGTGTTGTTGTCTGGCAGGTAAGAGGTTCGCAGTCCGAAGGTTACGGGGGTGGTGATAAGGAAAAGGTTGCTGTTGATGTTTATCTCGGCACCGAACGACTTGTAAAAATTGCTGCTGTCGTATATCAGCATCGCATCGGCGAAAAGGGTGGCGTAGATACGTTTGAAATAAACCACAGGTCCCCACGCCTTGTCGGGATAGCACACGGGGAAGTCGTAGTTTATCTGGTACGACGAGGCTATGTCGTTGGGGTTGAGGTGACGGAATCCGCGTGGAGTTTTAAGACTGTTATTGAGGGTGAACAGCGACTTGGTGCGGTTCTGCACTGCGGCGTACAGCCTCAGTGTGTGTGTGGGTATGGGCGAGGGGAAATGCAGCGTTCCCGCAATGGCTATCTTGGAGATATCGGTGATGTTGCCAAAGCCGTAACCCGCTGTCACCGAGAGCGATTGCAGCCACGGGGAGTAGAGGTGTTGCGAGGCCTTGGTGGTGTTGTGCTGTATGCCGAAACCCACCGCGAAAGTGTTCATCGAGGGAGGCTCGTTGAAAATGTGGCTGGCGAAATGCATCTGCGAAAACTGGTACTGGCACGAGAGACTCATGCTCAGACTGTGGTTGTGCCAATAGTATCGGAAAGGCACGGCGGCCGAGACGCCTGTCGAGAAAAGGTTGAAGCGGTAGTAGGTGCTGTCGCTGCGCACCTCGTGTCCAGAAAAGCCGGCACTAGCGTTGATGGTAGGATAAAGTCTGAGATACTGGTAGTTAAGCGAAAGGACGGGTTTCTGGTTGTTGTAATCCCAAAGGAGGTTTGTCTGCAAAATGCTGTTGCTCAGCTCGTTTTGCGACATTGCCGAAATGCCAAGTCCGACATCCTGTGCGTTGGCGTCGAAATACAACGGCAGCCAGCTATGGAAGTTGAAAAGGTGTTTCCAATGGTTGTAATCGATTGGAATATAGTTTGTTGCGGTGGTGTTCGCAAGACCTTTGGGCATAGCGTATTTCACCGATGCGGTGGCTATTGCTTCACTGTTGAAGTTGTAAACAGCCTGTCTGCGACATACACCGAGGGTGTCGCTGAAAATGGAGCTGCCCATCGTGGTGAAACGACTGTAGGTCAGATGTTTGCCGTCGTTGCCCGGGGCAAAAGCACTTATCCCGAAACGGTTATCGGAAATGGGAATTTCTTTGCCCTCGTCGAAACGTACGACGCGGTTCACGCCCGATTGGTCGGAGATTGCCAACAGTTTGCCGTTGTGCACTGTGGTGCGTCCGATGTTGTGAGCGAAGGGCCCGGCAATGGTTTCGATATGGTAGTCGTTGTTTAATAAATTGCTAATCAGTAGGATATATCTCCCATCGTTGCCTGTGGCGGTGAGGAAAAGACTGTCACCTGTGGCCGAAAAGGCGGGGTGCTGGTATTCCATGGTGTCGGGAAGAGCGATTTTCAGGGCGGTTTCGCACATACTGCTGTCGAAGAACACCACCTGCCATGTGGCGCTGTCGGAGAGTTCAAGGACTGCAATCTGCCCGTTGTCGGCGATGGTGGGGGAGAAGACGTTGCGGTTTTTGGTCAGTATTTCGCGTTTGCCCGTAGCTAAGTCGTACACAATCAGGTTAGTATGATAGAGGTTCCAGCGTGAGTGCAGTGTGTGTTCCGTCCAGGCGATGCGGTTGTGGTTGAAACACAGGTAGTTGTCGTACACACTTCCGGTCTTTGCCAAAAGGCGTTCGTTGCCGTCGGGCAGAATCTCCACCAGCGACGACACGTTGCGGACACCCTTTTTCAGGGCAAACACCGAACTGTCCGTAGCTCCGGCAAGGTGGTAGTCGGTGTAGTGTTTTTGTGGGGTATTTATTTGTTTTTCAGCGGATTCAGTGCTTTCTTTGAAAAACGGTTCCCAGTAGTTTTGCCAAAAGGCCATAGCCGAGTCGTAGTGCGCCTTGAACTGCATGCGGCGGTAGAAAGGCGTCAGCCGCCAGAAGTCGGTGGAGACGCGTTTCAGTCCGTTTTGCCAGAAATTGGCAGTGTCGAAGGCGGTTTTGTCGTAGCTAACAAGCAGATATCCAAGTAGGTAGTCATCGGGGGTGTAGTCCTTGTACGAGCCGAAAGCCGCTTTGTAGTAGGAGGGGGGCTTTTGCTGTGTGAGCATCGTCTGTGCCGGGTTTAGGAAAGCGCTCTCGCGTCCGCGACCGGCGTAGGAGAGGACCGTCTCGGCCCATGTGGCGTCGCCTTCGAGGAACCAGTTGGGCACGAAAAGTCCCACCACGGCGCCGCTGAAATGCTCTCCGATAATGGCGGTCACCGTTCCTATGGTGTTTTGGTTGATGGCCTGCATCTGCAGCTCGTGGCGGTATTCGTGGAGTGCCAGCTGTTGCATCCACGGCTGCGAGTAGCCGCTCTGCTGCGGCGTAGGCCAGAACTCTATGCGTTTCGGCGCCCAAGCCGAGAGGCCGTTGCTGTAGCTGCCCGTGGCGTGAATTATTATAGGTGGCTTGCCCTGCCGTCTTGTCTGGTTGATTTTTAGCTCGTTGGCGTTGTAAAAGGCAAAAGTGTCGCAGTATGAGGCCAACCGCAGCGCCTGCCACTCCAGCTGTTCTGGATAGACGATGCGAAAATGCTGTGTTTCAATCTCTTTCCAATGTGTTCGACTGTTGCCCTGCCCCGAAATATAATATTGTGCCGAAATGGGCAATGCCCAGAGCAACGACAGCAGAAATATAATATGTGCGGGGCGGATTCTCACTCTTTGTTCTTGCTAATGAAATACTTGCAGACTTTTGTGAGACCGCACTCCTGGCATTTCGGCGAGCGGGCGTTGCACACGTAGCGTCCGTGCAGTATCAGCCAGTGGTGGGCTTTGGGGATGATTTCGGCGGGGATGTGCTTGGTCAGCTCCAGCTCGGTTTGCAGGGGTGTTTTGGAGTTGTTGGTGAGGCCTATGCGGTTGGAGACGCGGAACACATGGGTGTCCACGGCCATCGTGGGCTGTCCGAAAGCCACTGCGGCCACCACGTTGGCGGTCTTGCGTCCCACGCCCGGCAGGGTCTGTAAATCTTCGATGTCGTTGGGAATCACGCCGTTGAAACGTTCCACCACGGCCTGCGCCATCCCCACAAGGTGTTTGCTTTTGTTGTTGGGGTACGAGATGGATTTTATCAGCTTGTAAACCGCTTCGGGAGTGGCTTTCGCCATGCTTTCCACGGTAGGATAGGTGGCAAAGAGGGTGGGGGTGGTCATGTTCACCCGTTTGTCGGTGCATTGTGCCGAAAGTATCACAGCCACAATAAGTTCGTAAGGATTTGTGTATTGCAGCTCGCTCTCGGCGATGGGGCGCTCGGCCTCGAAATATTTGATAACTTCGCTGTAGAGTTGTTTTTTTGTCATTGCGGAATGGATTTATCTAAGGATGTCGTGCAAAATGGCGTGCGATTTGAAGTCGTGGAGCTGGTTGAAATGTATTTTGAAATACTCCAGAAGTGCCAGAAACAGGTCGTCGCGCTGTTTTTTGGATGGCGAGACCTCCGCCGAAAGGGTGTCGCCGCTGCTCAGGTACTGGTGCAGCACAAGGCTGGTGTCGGTGTTGAGCATGGAGTCGGGATTGGCCTCGGTCACGGGGGATACAAAACGCCCTTCCTGCAGGTTGAAGAAAGGCTTGCTCGCCGAATGGTTGTCCAAAGGTCGGAACCCGAACACCGACGTGGCTTTGACGAGGAAACGGATGGGGAAGTCGGCCAGACTGCGGTCGCTCTCGTCGAGGGTGGTCAGACTCTCGTCGATGAAGTCGAACATCCGCTCGTCGCACTCCTCCTCACGTATGGTTTTGTAAAGAAACTCGTTGATAAAGAAAGTGATAGCCGTCTTTTCGTAGTTGAAAGGGGTGTCCTTCCACTGTTTGAATGGTTTCAGCTCTTTAGCGAACTGAATCTGCCGTTTCTCGTTGCGGTACATCGAAATGTCAACGTACGAAAGCGGTTGCAGAAGGTTCTGCTTGTTGCGGCTTTTGGCGCTGCGCACCCCTTTTATCATCACCGACTGCAGTCCCCACTGCCGCGTGTAAACCTTGGCTATCACGCTGGTTTCGGAGTAGTTGGTGGTTTTCAGTACGAAAGCGGGGGTGTTATGTAGCATTTTGCAATTAGTTGAGTATCATTATTTTGGCAACGGAGCGGTTGTCGCCGTTTTTGTCGGAGGCAAACACGTAATACACTCCCGACGCCACGCGTTTTCCGTTTACGGTGCGGCCGTTCCACACCGCCTGTCCGCCGTGGGCCTGGGTGCTGTAAACCACATGTCCCGCCGCGTCGGTGATGTGTACCAAAGCGTCGCGGGTGAAGCCTTTGATGCCGATGGTGCCGTTGAAATCGGCTGGCACGGGGTTGGGGAAGGCGTAGATGGTGTCGGCGGGCTTGCTCTCGGCGTAAGTGGCTGTGCCTCGGTACGATACTATTCCATTTGCCGTGCCGATAAACACCTCGCCGGTGTTCGGCTGTATGCCTATGGTGTTGATTTTGTCGGAAGGCAGCGGACTGTTGGTCGAGGAGAAGTGCAGCAGTTGCTCGGTGCCGTTTTCCGAGACGAGGAACACGCCTCCCGTAGCGGTGCCTATCCATTTGCGGTTGGCGCCGTCAACGGCGATGCAGGTGATGTTTTCGTAGGCAAGCAGGTATTCGATTTTGTCGCCTTCGCTGTAAAGGATGTTGTTGCAGGTGATTGGCGACTCGCTGCCGTTAACTCCGTTGGCAAAGGCGTTGGAAAAATTGTAAATTACTTTGATGCCTTTTTCCGTGCCAATCCAAATCTCGTTGTCGTGGTCTTGTGCCAAGCAGTTCACCTTGGAGGTGCTGAGCTTGCTGCCTTTGTTGGGATTGACGTATGCGAAACGGTTCACTCCGTCGTGGACGTAGATGCGGTTGGCGGTGCCGAAAAACCATTTGTAGTTGTACACGCTGTCAATCATCAGCGTGTTAATCTCTTCGCTGCCGGTGTTGGTCTCGAAATTGACCCACGTGCCGTCCTTTTTTCTTACCACCAACGACCTGTTCTGCATCGAGTTGGTGAACCAGAAATTGTTGTCCTTGTCTACAGCTGCCGCTCCGGTGCGTGTGGGATTGTAACTGTCGAATTCGAGACGGTTTATGGCGTTTCCGGTGTTGGTGTCGGTGAAAACATTGATTACAGTGTTGTTGCGAATTTCCAAGATTCCATTTTCCCACGAGCAGGCAAAAAGATGGTTTTTGTCTTTCGGGTCCACCACTATGTCGGAAATGTCATAGCATGTGTCCAATGCAGTATTGTTTTTAAGATATGTCCACTGGTTATCTTTATACAATGAAATTTGGGCGTTGAGAAAATAGTCGCCGAGTAAGCTCCCTGGGGCCAGATACATTCCTTTTTCCACGGGCAGGAATTTGTAGTTGTCGTCGAAATATGGTGAAGCGGGGAGTGCGCTGTAAACTATTGTCGGATTGTTGTAAGGGGTGAATATCATCCCTCCCCATCGGTGGGCGACCCACAGGTTGGATTTATGTAAAACAGCGTCGTTTGCCGCCATAACTGCCCAATCGATGTTGCCGATGCTCGAGAGCAGCGTCAGGTCGGAGTTGAATACCTTCACGATGTCGTTTTGCGTAACAATGATTTTGTTGTCGGAAACCCTTACCGAACGTATGTCGTCTTCAATCCATCTTTCGAAATCGCTCAGGTTTGTCGAAGTGTAGAGATATTGTTTCGAACTATCGGCCACAACTGCTATTATCTTATCGTCGATGGTTTCGAACTTGCTGATTTTCTTTGTCTTGAGAGCCGATACGGAGTCGTGGCTCCAGTATGTGAAAATGTTCAGGAAACGTTGGTCGGCATTGGCAAATACAAAGCCCGAGTCGGTTGCTGCAATTATTTTGTCGTTGAAAAACGATATGTCGTTCACTTTCAGAGGTGTTCCGTCGACGCCAAGACGGTAGATGTCGGCAATTTCCTTGCGGTCCAAATCCACCACTGCCACGCCGAAACCGCAGCATAGGTAGGCTTTGTCGTTGCGGAAACGTATGCTGTATATGCTTTTGTCGCCCGAAATGTCGCTACGTTTGATGTCGGAGAGGTTGTAAACTTGGTCGTTGCGCACAAGGTCGAGATTGGAGTTGGTGTAGGCTATGGCCAGATAGCCTGTTTTGTTGTCGTATGCTATGGTCGATATGCTTGCGTCGGTAAGTCCTTCAGTTTTAGTGAGTTTGTTTATGGTGTTATCCTCGGTGTCGTAGTAGAACAAACCCAGTTTTCCCTGTACATAGATGCGTTCGTTGGCAGGTTCCACACGGTAGGTGGTCAGGAACGAGAAATGGTCGCGCCATTTGCCTATGCCTGTTTGCGCCCACGCAGAGCTACAGATGCCCGCCGCCAGAAGTGCTATGCATAATAGATGTTTCATTGTGGTTGTGCTTGTTGCTAAAAAACTAATAACGTGTGATTGCATCTTTTAGTATGGTCATGCATCCGATTTGTGTGTTTTTTCCCTCTCTTCTGGCAGGTGCGGGAGCAAATTCCGCTACAGCTCTTTGATTATGGGTTTACCATCGTCAAACGTCAGCTGTTTGTAAGGCTGTTCGGGAAGTTTGAAATAGTTCGGGTTGAGGGTGGTCAGAGGCCATAATCGCCACCATGGGACGGCAATGAAACAGTCCGAGGTTTGGTAGTCGGCACATTCTTTGTCGATAGTTTCCTCCTCCACAAAAAGTGTAACGGTGTTTCCGTCGTCTCTCAACGAGGTTATTATGATGGATTCGAATGCTGTCCCCCATGATTCTATCTTGAAAACGCCCTGTATGGATTCTTTGTCGGTAACAAGTTTGTGCTGCCCCGTTTTCAGAGCTGCTTCTGCAATCTCCTCTATCTTTTCGAGCCGCTGGTGGTACTTCCGTGATGTGTCGGCGATTTTGCCGAAAGCGAGCAACAATAGTGCGGATAACAACAGGATGAACACCTTCTGTTTGCGATCCCCTAAAGCGGGGAGAACTTCGCATAGGAACGGCAATCCTGCGAAAAATATCAACGGCAGGAAAGAGCGTTCAACGCCTATCGGACTGCTTTCAAATCGATAAACCACTACGGTCATAGCTATGAAACAGATGTTGAACACAAGCCCGTAGGCCATTCGTAGCCACTGTTTGTGCGCGATGTGCCACAAAAGGACTGTGCAGTAGAGTATTATCGGATAAATGTAAAAGTCCAGCAGACGGTTTGCGAAATTGTGCACCACATCCTGACTGAAGAAATGTGTCAAAATCTGTGGTGTCTCGTGCGGATTTGGCATAAATCCTGCGTCGTGACCCGATACGGCAAGCATTTTTACCGTTGCGGCAGCCGTCAGGGTTATGGCTCCGACCACAAAAGCGACGGATAACTTAAATCGGACGTTTACAAAGCGATAGCCCAAAAGGAAGGCTGCGAAGAACATCCCTATGGGGTGTATGAACACGCACAGCAGACACGAAACCACGATGCCCGCAATGTTAAGCGCCTTTTTCCACCTTATCGTAGGCGACAGCGACAGAAAGGCGGCAAGCAGTGTGGCGTAGATGAAGAGGGAAAAGGTCTCCGAAATGGCGTGGAAAAAAGTGTGGCGAATGCACAGAAGGGGTAACAGCAATACGAGTCCCAGCCTCTCGTTTTTCAGGGGGTAGACGATAAGTAAGAAGGCGAGGTACGACAGCAACGGCGCCGCCACCGAGTATGCTATCACCACGGCTTTCAGGCCGAATCCCGCTTTGATGCATAGCAGAGGCAACGTCTGGGTTATTGCCATGGCATAGCGGTAGTCGTAAATGACGAACGTGCCACGCTGGATCATTTCAAACAGCTGTGCCGCCGAGTCGCTGTAAATCACTCTTTCGTTGGCAAAGACCACACCTATCGCCACAAGGACAAGAAAAAAGATGTGCCCTGCAATGCGCAATGCCTTGGAAACGGAATGGTCTTTCATAATGTCCAACTTTATCTGTCGCCTTTTCTTGCGGCCTCGTAGTCAGGCGTTTGCAACAGACTGTCGAAACGTGATGTCGGGTGCATTCGCAGGAAAGAGTCGAAATAGGATTCTTTGGTCATCGAATCCCAGTGGATTGCCCCGTTGAAATACTGTATGTTGTGGAAACACGACAGAAACGATAAGGCAGCCACGCACACGAGCAACACTGTTTTCCGCACAACCGGCATCTTAAGAATCCACTGCAGTGTTGCCGCCAAGGGTATCGAAAGAAGTGCGTATGTCTCTATCATTGCACGCAGTCCGAATCCTCCGCCATACCACCAGCACCACCATGAGAAAATGATGTAGATGTGTATGGCCAAGAACAACAGAATCCCCCAGAAATATTCTCTGAAATGCTTGTACAGTGGTATGAATCCTATCAGGGCGAACACCATGGCGGGCGTGTAGATTAGCCATCCTTTGCGGAAGCCGAACAGCCCTTGCAATATCATTGGATGGTTGAAAAAGAAACGCTCGTCGGAGCCGTAGGAGTAGAAAAACAGGTGCCCCGTAAGCGAATACCAGTAAATCATCTGCGGGACCCAAACAAGTATTGTGGAAGCGGCGATTATCAGTATCTTTTTATATGAACCGAGAAACAGTTGCCATTTCTCCTTAATTCCTTTCGGCGATTTGATTCCGTACATAAGGAAAAACAGCACCACAATGCAGTTGGTCGGCCTTACAAGGCTTATCAACCCCAGTGTCAGCCCTAAACCAATAGAAATCAGGTAACCCGGCTTTTTATGCCATTTCACGGTGAGGTATGCAAACAGACAGAAAAGCCCGAAACCGAAGCTGTGCGACATGGGCGCTTCGTACACACTGTACCAGTATAGGTTGGTGCAAAGCCCGATGATTAACAGGGTGAGAGTGGTGGCAATTTCGCCGAAATGTTCCAAAAGAAGTTTACGTAGCAGGGCCAGTCCTACAAGCGTGTAGAACAAACCTGCCAAAAGAAGTGCCAAAGCGTAGGGCAACGTAAAGCCGTTGGCCTCGTATCCCGCCAAGGGTGCGGTAAGGTGGGCTATGGCGAAAAACGGCAGGTACAGCAAACTAAGTCCCATCGAGGTTTTGATTACCTTGGTGCCGTCGGGGAGTGTCTCGGGCCAATAAGTCCCGGCGTGTTCGTGGTCGATGAAACTTAGGGTGAGGTCGTGCTCTATGAAAGTGGCTGGGAGGTAGGCGTAGTATGAAATCACATCCCAAGCAATGACGGTTTCCGGTTGCTGGTAGCGTTTCGTGTGGAATATCTTGGAAACCAGAACGATGGAGAGTATTACCAGAACAATGGCACTTAGGCTGACCTTAAAGTGTTTCATCGCTTAATGTCATTTCTTGTTGAACGGATTTTTTGCGGTGATGTCGTATTGCGCTGCCGCCAGAAGCATCTGGAAACCAAGAATGAACGTAAGCACTGCCACCATTATCGTTCCTGTGGGCGACGGACTGCCCATGCTGGCGTAATGTATCCATTCGCAGATGCCGAAAATAAGTCCGAAAAGGAAACTCGGCAGCCCTATAAGCAGATACAGGGAGCAGATGTTGAAATCGTACACAAAATAACTCAGGTGAATCCTGCGTATCCATGCGGCAATCAGTTTGGGAGGGAAGGAAAAGAGTGTCTTCCACACCGATAGGTTCGATTTTTCGTCGCCGTAGATGGCGGGCATGGCCACCTCGCGAATGACGGCTCCTGTGTAGTAAAGCTCAATCAGCATCGAACTTTCGAAGAAATAACGGTCGGCAATGCGTTTCAAATCCATCTTGCGAAGGGTGGGGACGCTTATGGCGAAAAAACCGTTCACCGAATCGCTGATGTTCCAATATCCCGACGCCATTTTCACCATAAAACCGATACCCATATTGCCGATGCGCCGCACCGCCGGCATGCGCCGCAGCATCTCGCGGTCGAACAGCCTGTTGCCCTTGCTGAAATCGGCGTCGTCCAAAGCGTCGACGAGCGAGGCGATGAACGACGGGTCCATCTGTCCGTCGCCGTCCAGTTTCACCGCAACATCCACTTCGCTGTCGATGCATCTGCGGAAAGCCGTCTTCATAGCACCGCCGACACCGAGGTTTTTCGTGTTGTGTAAGGCTTCCACACGGCTGTCGGCACCTGCAATTTTCTCCATTATCTTGGGGGTGTTGTCGGGCGAACAGTCGTCTACAAGCAGTATCTTGTCCACAAAATCGGGCACGCCGGCAACAACCCGTTCCAAGTGCTTCTCCACTTTGTAGCAGGGTATCGCAATTGCTATCCTTTTGTCCTTATACATATACGTAATGCATCAACTTGTTTCATCCGTTTTGTCTTTTATTACGGTTTTTCAAAATTGTCAGAAAAAACTGAAAAAACGACTTTGCAAATTTACATTTTTTTTTGCTATCTCAGAAACTTTTTTGTTTTATAAAAAACGGGTTTTAGCGAAAGTAGCTGATTTTAAGCGATTTGACTTTTGTGGTCCTCATCTCAAAATTGGTCCCACAGGGAGAACCTTTAGCTCTGGGTAGCTTATTCGGGAGTAAATATTGTAATGTGTTGTTTGTTAAATATTTGTGTATGTGCCATTTCTTTTTTTTATCCAATCTGATAATCTGAAAAAACAATAATCTGAAAATCTTAAAAAAAAATCGTATCTTTGCACCAACTTTTTAAAGGAGAATGCCATGGGATTTTTTTCATTTTTCACCAAAGAGAAGAAAGAGACGCTCGACAAAGGTCTGTCGAAGACCAAAGAGAGCCTGTTTTCCAAACTGTCCAAAGCCGTTTTGGGCAAGTCGCGCGTCGACGACGATGTGCTCGACAACCTCGAGGAGATACTGATTTCCGCCGATGTTGGCTGGGAAACCACCGTAGAAATCATCGACCGGTTGCAGG
>JAEEGK010001452.1_pt1 | contig 59458 bp, 42 predicted proteins | sample 8958771 | NCBI WGS metagenome assembly JAEEGK01 (sample SAMN16246547, study PRJNA631951) | gut metagenome | biome: gut microbiome; feature: rumen; material: SC-attached | host: Bos | place: Iran: Karaj | collected 2018-10 | reverse complement strand
ACCGAGAACATCTTCCCGGTTATCAAGAAATTCCTCTACAGTGATAATGAGATTTTCCTGCGTGAGATGGTGAGCAACGCCGTCGATGCAACGCAGAAACTGAAGACCCTGGCAGCACAGGGCGAGTTCAAGGGCGACATGGGCGACCTGGCCGTGCACATCAGCCTCGACACCGACAAGGGCACCATCACCATCAGCGACCACGGCATCGGCATGACCGAGGAGGAGATTGACAAGTATATCAATCAGATAGCTTTCTCGGGCGTGAACGACTTCCTGGAGAAGTATAAGGATCAGGCCAACAACATCATCGGCCACTTCGGACTGGGTTTCTACAGCTCGTTCATGGTGTCGAAGAAGGTGGAGATCGTGACGAAGAGCTACAAGGAAGGGGCTACGGCCGTGAAGTGGAGCTGCGACGGCTCACCGGCCTTCGAGATTGACGATGCTGAGCGTGAGGAGCGCGGATCGGACATCATCCTCTACATCGACGACGACTGCAAGGAGTTCCTGGACAAGAGCAAGATAGAGGGACTGCTGCAGAAATACTGCAAGTTCCTGCCCGTGCCCATCGCTTTCGGCAAGAAGCAGGAGTGGTCGAGCGAGGAGAAGAAGATGGTGGACACCGCCGAGGACAATATTATTAATAATGTTGAGCCGCTGTGGACGAAAGCTCCGTCGACGCTGAAGGATGAAGACTACAAGTCGTTCTACCGCACCCTCTATCCCATGCAGGACGAGCCGCTGTTCTGGATTCACTTGAACGTGGACTATCCCTTCAACCTCACCGGTATCCTCTACTTTCCCCGCATCAAGAACTCCATCGAGCTGCAGAAGAACAAGATTCAGCTCTACTGCAACCAGGTGTTCGTCACCGACCAAGTGGAAGGCATCGTGCCTGAGTTCCTCACCCTGCTGCACGGCGTCATCGACTCGCCCGACATCCCGCTGAACGTGAGCCGCAGCTATCTGCAGAGCGACCGCGAGGTGAAGAAAATCTCTACCTACATCACCAAGAAGGTGAGCGACCGCCTGAAGGCCATCTTCAACGAGGACCGCAAGGTCTATGAGGAGAAGTGGGACGACCTGAAGCTCTTCATCAATTACGGCATCCTGACCGAGGAGAACTTCTACGACCGCGCCAAGGAATTCTCGCTGATGAAGGACACCGAGGGCAAATACTTCACCTTCGACGAATATAAGACGCTCATCGAGGCATCGCAGAAGGATAAGGACGGCAATCTCGTCTACCTCTATGCCACCGACAAGGACGAGCAGTACAGCTACATCAAGGCTGCACAGGACAAGGGCTACTCCGTGCTGCTGCTCGACGGCCAGCTTGACGTGCCCTGCATCCAGACGCTGGAGCAGAAGTTTGAAAAGAGCCGCTTCACCCGTGTCGATGCTGACACCATCGACCACCTCATCCAGAAGGACGACACGCCGAAGAGCAACCTGAGTGACAGCGAGCGTGACAATTTGTCAGCCGTGTTCCAGTCGCAACTGCCAAAACTTGACAAGACCGAGTTCATCGTCGAGGTGAACGCACTTGGCGAGGATCAACGCCCCGTGGTCATCACCCAGAACGAGTGGATGCGCCGCATGAAGGAGATGAGCCGCTACCAGAGCGGCATGGCCTTCTACGCACAGATGCCCGACTCGCTGAACCTTGTACTGAACAGCGACCACCGGCTGGTGAAGCAGGTGCTCAGCGACGCAGAAGCCCAGCTGGCTGAACAGCTGAAGCCCATTGAAGCCGAGCTGAAAGGCCTGGAGGCCCGTCTGGCCGTCATCAACCAGAAGACGGAGAAGAAGAAAGCCGATGAGATCACGCAGGAAGAAAAGGACGAGAAAGCCAATACGCAGAAGGCCATCGACGAACAGAAGGAGAAGCGCCAGAGTGCGCTGAGCGGTTTTGCTGCTCAGAACAATGTGGTGCACCAGCTCATCGACCTCGCCCTGCTGCAGAACGGTATGCTGAAGGGCGCTGCCCTCGATGCCTTCCTCCGCCGCTCGGTCGATATGATTCAGTAAGTAGTAAAGGAGTAAGTAGTGAAGGAGTAAGTAGTAAAGGAGGAAGAGTAAAGGAGGGAGAAGTAAAGGAGTAAGGAGTTAAAAAAAATTAAGTGGCTGAAAAAAACTCCTTACTCCTCACTCTTAACTCCCAACTCTTTTGTATCTTTGCAAAAAATAAGAATCACATTCTGTAACTGACATGATAAAACTCTTTGTTCCTGGACGACTTTGTCTCTTTGGTGAACACACGGACTGGGCCGGCCACTATCGCACGATGAATGCACAGATAGCTCCTGGTGCAGCCATCGTCACAGGCATTGAGCAAGGCATTACGGCCGAAGTGGAACGCTCCAGTATCTTTGAGATGCAGAGCACTGCTCCCCAGATTTCCTCTGAGTGGCACGACTTCGCCTGCCGTATGGACGAACAGGAGTTGAAGCGTGTGGCCCGCTCAGGCTCGTTCTTCTGCTATTGCGCCGGCGTAGCTTCCTATATGCTTGAGTGGTATAAGGTGGGCGGTGTGCGCATCAGAATCACCGACATGACGCTGCCCATGAAGAGCGGCCTGTCGTCGAGCGCTGCTATTTGCGTTCTCGTGGCACGTGCCTTCAACCAGATATACAATCTCAACCTCAATACGATGGGCGAGATGAATATCGCCTATGTCGGCGAACTGCGCACCAGCAGCCGCTGCGGCCGCTTGGACCAGGCCTGTGCCTTCGGCGTAAAGCCCAACCTGATGACCTTCGACGGCGATGAGATAGAGGTGAAAACCCTGAACGTGAAGCGCCCGCTGCACTGGGTCTTTGCAGACCTTGTCGGCGAGAAGAACACCATCAAGATTCTGGCCGACCTGAACAAAGCCTATCCGTTCCCCTCCAACGCACAGGAAGAAGCCGAGCATGAGGCATTGGGTGTGAAGAACCAAGACATCGTCAACCGTGCCATAGCGTATATGGCCAACGGCGATGCGGAAGCCCTCGGTAAGCTGATGACTGAGGCCGAAGAACTCTTCGACAAAGCCGTGATGCCCATGTGTCCCGAGGAGCTGTCGGCACCGAAGCTGCATGCTGTGCTGGCCGACGAGTACATCAAGACCCTGTCTTACGGAGGTAAGGGCGTGGGCAGCCATGGTGACGGCTCTGTGCAGTTCCTTGCCCGCGATGAGGAATGCCAGGAGAAGATAGTCAACTATCTCATATCGAAAGGGATGCCCGCCTATAAGTTCACGCTCCATCCCGTGCATACCGTCCGCAAGGCCATCATTCCCGTTGCAGGATTCGGAACAAGACTTTATCCTGCTACACGCTGCATGAAGAAAGACTTCTTCCCCATACCGTGCAGCGACGGCATGGTCAGGCCTGTCATCCTCATCCTGTTGGAGGAGCTGGTGAAGAGCGGCATCGAGGAGATATGTCTCGTCCTGGGCAGTGAGGAAGAGCGCAAGCTGTATAGCGACTACTTCGAGCGTCCGCTGGCCGATGAACATCTGCAGAAACTGAATGCCGAGTGTCAGGAATTTGAAAATCGCATCCTCGACATTGGCAAGCGCTTGCACTATGTCTATCAGAAGGAGAAACGCGGTTTCGGTCATGCTGTCTATCAGGCGGCCGACTTTGCACATGGCGAGCCCGTGCTGCTCATGCTGGGCGATACACTCTACCGCTCCACCACCAACAAGCCCTGTGCCCTGCAGCTCATCGAGGCCTACGAGCACACCAACACCCTCACCCTCGGGCTCTATCCCGTTGATGTCAAGGAGGTGAGCCACTTCGGCATCATGAGCGGCGTGTGGGAAGACAAGAAGTGTCAGAAGCTGCATGTGAATACACTCTACGAGAAACCCAAGGCGAGCTATGCCGAGGTGTACCTCGGAGTGCGCAATGCAGAAGGACAGAAGGAATACTGTTCCGTCTTCGGACAGTATATCCTCACGCCTGAGGTCTTCGAGCAGTTGGAAGCCGACATCAGGGAGGCCAATAGCCATCCTGACAGGAAGGGCGAGATTGAGCTGACAGCAGCTCTCGACAAGGTGCGCCAACGCACAGACATGTATGGCATCCGACTGCGTGGCGAGCGTTTCGACATGGGCAATCCAACGGCTCTCGTCAACACCGTGGCCACCTTTGCCACCATGGATTACGAAGAATAAAGAAGTTACAGACCCAGTCCTAACCACTCCCTTGAAAGGAGCGGAGACGCGGCAGGAAATGTCACTCAACTATAAACATTAAACACTAAACAAAAAACTTATGAAGAAAAAGTTTATCTGCGCCGTTTGTGGATATATCTACGAAGGCGACGCCGCTCCTGAGAAGTGCCCCATCTGTAAGGCTCCTGCCTCAAAGTTCTCTGAACTGAAGGAAGATGCTGACATGACCTACGCCACCGTTCACAAGATTGGCGACGGCAAGCCCGAGGGTGTGAGCGAGGAAATGATCAACGACCTGCGCAATCACTTTAACGGTGAATGCGGCGAGGTAGGTATGTATCTGGCTATGGCACGCCAGGCCGACCGCGAGGGCTATCCCGAGATAGCCGAGGCCTTCAAGCGCTATGCCTTTGAGGAGGCCGACCACGCCAGCCGTTTTGCCGAGCTGCTGGGCGAGTGCGTGTGGGACACCAAGACCAATCTGGAGAAGCGCGCCGCCGCTGAGGCCGGTGCCTGCGAGGACAAGTTCCGCATCGCCAAGAACGCCAAGGCTGCAGGCTTCGACGCCATTCACGACACCGTCCATGAGATGGCTAAGGATGAGGCCCGCCACGGAGCAGGATTCGCAGGGCTGCTGAAGCGTTACTTCGGTAAGTAATGAATCGTTAGGACAGAGTAGCTCGCTTTTGTTAAAGGCATGTTCGCACTTTTTCAAAAGCGAGCTATTCTTCTTTTTGCCTATTTCGTGCTTTCTTTTCTACTTGCTCCACTTTTTGTTCGTTTGATTTGGCAGAAAAGAAAATAATATGTACCTTTGCACCTCAAATTTGACAAAGATATAAATAGAATACACATGGCAAAAAGATTCGCCGAACACAACGGCTTAAACCTGACACAGGTGAACAACGAGATGTTGGAGAAGTGGATGAAAGAGGACATCTTCCATCGCTCTATTGACGAGCGGGAAGGCTGTCCTCAGTTTGTTTTCTTCGAGGGACCTCCCTCGGCAAACGGCCATCCCGGCATTCACCATGTCTTAGGCCGCGCGCTCAAAGACACCTTCAACCGTTACCGCACCATGCAGGGCTTCCAGGTGAAGCGCAAGGCAGGGTGGGATACTCATGGCCTGCCCGTGGAACTGAGTGTGGAGAAAGCACTGGGCATCACCAAGGCCGACATCGACAACCCTGAGTCGCCACGCTACATCTCGACCGAGGACTACAACCAGAAGTGCCGAGAGAACGTGATGACCTACACCAAGGAGTGGCGCGAACTGACTGAGCGCATGGGCTATTTCGTCGACCTCGACCATCCCTACATCACTTATGACAATAAGTATATTGAGACGCTGTGGTGGCTGCTGAAGCAGTTCTACCAGAAAGGGCTGCTCTATAAGGGCTATACCATCCAGCCCTATAGCCCTGCCGCCGGTACGGGGCTGTCAAGCCATGAGCTGAACCAGCCTGGCTGTTACCGCGACGTAAAGGACACCACGTGCACGGCGCTCTTCAAGATGAAGAACCCGAAGCCCGAGATGACAGGGTGGGGGACTGCTTACTTCCTCGCTTGGACGACAACCCCTTGGACGCTGGCAGCCAATAGCGCACTCTGCGTAGGTCCGAAGATTGACTACGTAGCCGTGGAGACCTATAACCCCTATACCGCGAAACCCATCACCATTGTGATGGCTGAGGCTCGGCTGAACGCCTATCTCGCTCCAGAGGGAAACATCACCGACGGTGGCGAGATGCCTGAATACAAGAAAGGCGAGAAGTTTATGCCTTATCGCATCGTGGGACGCTACAAGGGCACTGACCTCGTGGGCATGGAGTACGAGCAGCTGATGCCCGCCATCAAGCCGATGGGCGAGGCTTTCCGCGTCATCCCCGGCGACTATGTCACTACTGAGGACGGTGCAGGCATCGTGCATATTGCCCCGAACTTCGGCGCCGACGATGCCTTCGTGGCCAAGCAGGCCGGCATCTGCCCCATCGTGCTTATCGACAAGAAAGGCAATGAGCGTCCTGTCGTCGACCTGCAGGGAAAGTATTATATCATCGACGACCTCGATCCCGACTTCGTGAAGAACTATGTCAACGTGGAGGAATGGAACAAGTTTGCCGGACGCTACGTGAAGAATGCCTACGACGAGAACCTTACCGACAAGGACGAGACACTCGACATCAGCATCTGCATGGATTTGAAGGCAAATGACAAGGTTTATAAGATTGAGAAGCATGTGCACAACTATCCGCACTGCTGGCGTACCGACAAGCCCGTGCTCTATTATCCCCTTGATTCTTGGTTTATTAAGAGTTCTGCGTGCAAGGAACGCATGAGCGAGTTGAACAAGACCATCGGCTGGCATCCGGAGTCAACTGGCTCAGGCCGTTTTGGCAATTGGCTCGATAATCTGAACGATTGGAACCTCTCACGCAGCCGCTTCTGGGGCACGCCGCTTCCCATCTGGCGTAGTGAGGACGGCGAGGAGATTTGTATCGGTTCTTTAGAGGAACTCTACTACGAGATTGAGAAGGCTGTCAAGGCCGGTGTCATGGAGAGCAACCCGCTGAAGGAGAAAGGCTTCGTGCCTGGCGACATGAGTCAGGAAAACTATGACCGCATCGACGTGCACCGTCCCTACGTTGACTACATCAAGCTGGTGTCGCCCACCGGCAAGCCCATGAAGCGCGAGAGCGACCTCATCGACGTGTGGTTCGACTCAGGCTCAATGCCTTACGCACAGCTCCACTATCCGTTTGAGAACAAAGAACTTGTCGATGAGCGCAAGTTCTATCCCGCCGACTATATCAACGAAGGTGTAGACCAGACACGCGGCTGGTTCTTCACGCTACATGCCATTGCCACGATGATTTTCGACTCGGTGGCCTTCAAGAACGTCGTGTCCACTGGTCTGGTGCTCGATGCCAAGGGCAACAAGATGTCGAAACACGTGGGCAACGTGGTGAACCCCTTCGAGATGATTGAAAAATATGGCTCTGATGCCGTGCGCTTCTACATGATGACCAACTCGGAGCCTTGGGACAACTTGAAGTTCGACCCAGAGGGCGTGGCAGAGGTGAGCCGCAAGTTCTTCGGCACCCTCTACAATACCTACAGCTTCTTCGCCCTCTACGCCAATGTCGATGACTATGTCCCCTATGCTGCGACAATGTCGCAGCCTGCTGAGAAACCCGAGATTGACCGCTGGATCCTCTCCTGTCTGAACACCCTCGTCAAGAGAGTGAAGGCTGAGATGGATAACTTCGACCCCACCCGTGCAGGGCGCTTCATTGACGCTTTTGTCAACGACGACCTCTCGAACTGGTACGTGCGCCTTAACCGCAAGCGTTTCTGGGGCAAGGAAATGGATGCCGATAAGCGCTCGGCCTTCGACACCCTCTATACTTGCCTGATGACTGTGGCCAAGCTGCTGGCACCCTTCGCTCCTTTCTATGCTGACCAGCTCTACCGCGACCTTGGCGGAGCAAAGGATAGCGTTCACTTGGACGACTTCCCCGTGGTCGATGATTCGGCTATCGATACCGACCTGGAGGCCCGCATGGAGATGGCACAGAAGATTACGTCGATGGTGCTGGCCCTGCGCCGCAAGGTGAACATCAAGGTGCGCCAGCCGCTGCAGGCCATCATGGTACCCGCCACTGACGAACAGAAGAAGCACATCGAGGCCGTGAAGCAACTCATCATGAACGAGGTGAATGTCAAGGAACTGAAATTCGTTGAGGGTCAGGGCATTCTCGTCAAGAAGGTAAAGTGTAGCTTCAGGACGATGGGCAAGAAGTTTGGCAAGCTGATGAAGGGTGTCGCCGCTTCGATGGACGCCCTTAGTAAGGAGCAGATTGCCGAACTGGAGCAGAACGCCACCATCGGCATCAACGTCGAAGGTCAGGACCTAACCGTTGAACTGGCCGACGTCGAGATTATCAGTGAGGACATTCCCGGCTGGCTCGTTGCCAACGAAGGAGCGCTGACCGTAGCCCTTGAGGTGGAGCTTACCGACGAACTGCGCCAGGAGGGTATGGCTCGCGAAATCATCAACCGCATACAGAACCTCCGCAAGGAGAGCGGTCTTGAGATTACCGACCGCATCAGCGTCATCATCTCGCCCAATGCCGAAGCCGAAGCTGCCGTCAAGGCCTTCGGCGACTACATCAAGACGCAAGTTTTGGCCGATTCCATCGAGTTTTCGTCCAACGACGGCACAGAGGTGGAGTTCGACAACTTTAAGCTGAACATTCAAATTACCAAAAACTAAAACATACAATGGAAACAGAGAAAACCCGCTACAGTGACGAAGAACTCGAGGAGTTCCGCACAATTATTAATGAGAAGTTAGCACTTGCGAAGCGTGACTACGACCTGATGATGGCTTCTATCACAAATCAGGACTCTAACGATGTTGACGACACGTCGCCCACATACAAGGCCCTTGAGGAGGGAAGCGTCACCCAGTCGAAGGAGGAAATTATTACGATGGCCGCGCGCCAGCAAAAATTCATACAAGGATTGAAGGCTGCACTCATACGCATTGAGAACAAGACCTACGGCATTGACCGCCTGACGGGCAAGCTCATTCCAAAAGAGCGCCTGAGGGCTGTGCCTCATGCCACACTCAGCGTCGAGTCGAAAATGATGAGCAAGAAGTGAACGGCTCCAACAGACTATTATCACGAGGATGGTTGGCAACGCTGATTGTTGCCAGCGCCATTATCATCGACCAGCTCATTAAGATCTGGGTCAAGACCAATATGACGCTACACGAGAGCATCCGCATCTTCGACTGGTTCTACATCTCGTTCATCGAGAACAACGGTATGGCCTACGGTATGCAGATAGGCTCGAAACTGGCACTTTCGCTGTTCCGCGTGGCGGCTATATCGCTGCTGGCCTACTACGTCTGGCTGCAGGTTAGGAACAAGGCCCGCAAGGGCTACATAGTCTGCCTGTCGATGGTGCTGGCAGGAGCTGTTGGCAATCTCCTTGACAGTATGTTCTACGGAATGGTGTTCAGTGCTTCGTCACCTTTCTACACCAGCTATTTCGTGGAGTTCGGCACAGGCTACGCCCCGTTCCTGATGGGCAAGGTGGTTGACATGTTCTACTTCCCAATTATCGTTACGACGTGGCCCGAGTGGGTGCCTCACTTCGGTGGCGAGGAGTTCGTCTTCTTCAGTCCGGTCTTCAACTATGCCGACGCCAACATCTCTGTCGGCGTTGTGTTGCTGCTGCTCTTCTACAGTAAGGAAATCAGTAAAATCAGCCTGAAGCGTGAATAGGAAACTGTTGCTTATCGTTGCAGCCGCAGGACTGCTCCTGTCGTGCAAGCCCTCCGTGCCCTCGCAGTTCATACAGCCCGGCGATATGGAGGACTTGTTGGTCGACTATCATATTTCCCAGGCAATGGCCACACTGAATGGGAAGGATGACAATGGGCGTGCCTATAACGAGACACTCTATTTCGCCGCCGTCCTTGAGAAGTATGGTGTTACCAAGGCAGAATTTGACTCCTCACTGACTTATTACTATATACGTGCCGACCGCTTTGGCGACATGTACAAGAACGTCGCCAAGCGTTTGAACGATAAAGCCTTGAGCCTTGGCGCACCTGAAGGCGAACTGAAGCGTTTCAGTAAGCTAAGTCTCAACAATGACACAGTAGACGTGTGGAGTAATCGTCTTTCGGCCATGCTGATGCCATACCCACCTTACAACAGGATGGACTTCGAGCAAAAGGCTGATACGTCGTTCCGCAAGGGCGACTCATTCCTCTTCATCGTAAACAATGACTATGTCTATCAAAGTGGTACACGCTCAGCAGAGGCCTGTATCGTAATGCGCTACGATAATGACACCATTGTGAGCAAAGCTTTCAGCCTTTCGTCGTCGGGTATTAACCAGGTTCGCATTCCTATGCTTGAGAACCGGAAGGTTAAGAATATCAGTGGCTACATCTATCTGAATCCTGAGAAGGAAATGTCGACAACTCTGAAGATGATGATTGTCAAGAACATCCAGCTCATTAAGATGCGCAAGAAGGAAGAGCCGAATACCATCCTCAAAAAGGACTCTGTCGGAGTACCAAAACAACAGACACCAATGGATACAACACTAAAAACCAAAGAAATATGAATCTGAAATTTCGCTTGGCATTGATGAACTTCTTGGAGTTCGCCGTTTGGGGAGCCTATCTGACATGCATGGGCAATTACCTGGGAGTAGCAGGTCTGGGAGATCAAATCTCATGGTTCTATGCCATTCAGGGCATCGTGTCTATCTTCATGCCGACCATTATGGGTATTGTGGCCGACAAGTACATACAGCCGCAGCGTCTGCTGGGCCTCTGCCACCTGGCTGCGGGTGCTGCCATGCTCTGCTGCTGGTGGATGGGAGCATCGGCCGGATTTGGCAGCGAGCTGCCCAACAAGGGTGCCTTTATTGCCATGTACACGTTGAGTGTGGCATTTTTCATGCCCACCATTGCTTTGGCCAACACGACAGCTTTCACCATACTGAAAAGCAACGGTCTCGACACCGTAAAAGATTTTCCGCCCATCCGCGTATTGGGAACGGTCGGTTTCATCGCCACTATGTGGTTCGTTAACTGTGCCGTTTGGGAGGACGGCAGCTTCTCGTTTACACTGGCCGAAAACGCACATAAATTCCAGTACACCTACATGCAGTTCTTCGTGTCCGGCTTCTTGAGCCTGCTGCTGCTGGTTTACTGCTTCGTGGCACTACCTGAATGTAAGCTTGAGAAGAAACCTGCCACCTCGCTCGCTGAGTCGTTCGGACTGAATGCCTTCAAGCTGTTTAAGTCGAAACAGATGGCTCTGTTTTTCATTTTCTCAGCGCTGCTCGGTATGTCGCTGCAGGTAACAAATGGCTATGCTGGACCCTTCATCACAAGTTTCAAGGGCTCCAGCGATGCAGCCGTAGCTACCTCATTTGCTGCCAACAACGCTACGCTTCTCACCTCCATATCCCAGGTCAGCGAAGCACTTTGCATCCTGCTCATACCTTTCTTCCTGAAGCGCTATGGCATTAAGGTTGTCATGCTGATGTCGATGTTCGCATGGGTATTTCGCTTCGGTTTCTTCGGCATTGGAAATCCCGCTATGCCAGGCGTGCTACTGTTCATCCTGTCGTGCATCGTCTATGGTGTGGCCTTCGACTTCTTCAATGTCTCGGGCGGTATTTTCGTCGACCAGGTCTGCGAGCCTTCTGTGAAGGCTTCGGCACAAGGACTTTTCATGCTGATGACCAATGGCATCGGTGCTACAATCGGCACCTTGGCTGCAGGCGAGATTGTCAACCACTATTGCTCTTGGCAAGATGGTTTCCTCGTAGGCGACTGGCAGACATGCTGGTTTATCTTCGCGGGGTTTGCGCTGGCCGTAGGCATTGCCTTTGCGTTTGTCTTCAACCCCGAGAAGAAACAGGCATAAACACCGATGAGGAGAGTCCGGCTATACTATAGGGACATGTCAGAAATCTTGGGGAGTAACGGCTTTTCCGTTGCGCGGCTCACTGATGTTGACGGATTAAGTGCTATTTGTGTCATCTGTGACAAGGCAATGTCCGACCAGCTCTCCATCCGTCTGAACCACATGCCTGGCCGTGACCTGATGCTACCCGAAGTGCTCATAAAGATGCTACTCCCCAATGGTGTGGATGCTTTCGAATTGATGGTATACGACATCCAGAACGGCCAGTATCGGGTGTCTCTCCTCAACAGAAAGACAACTGCCATACTGCCTATCCGTATGAGCGATGCCCTGCTGCTTCACTGCATCACGCGCATGCCGTTTTATATTGACGAGGAACTGATGGTCAGACAGTGCTCTCCTTTCACGCCAGAAGCCCGGAACATAGCGATACCCATCAACACCCTTGATACCGAGCGTCTGAACAAAGAGCTCGAACGAGCAGTTGCCGAAGAGAACTACAGGCTGGCATCACTACTACACGAAGAAATACAAAAAAGGTGTAAGCCATGAAGGAAACGCGTTTTTTCTATGCACCTGATGCAGCAAACACTTCTGAGTTGCCGGCCGACGAGTCAGCTCACGCCCTCAAGGTCCTGCGGTTAAGCGTTGGCGACGAGGTAGAGCTAATGGACGGCCGGGGGCATTTCTATAGTGCCGAGATTACCCAAGCATCCAACCACCATTGTCAGTATCGCATACTTCAGATGCAGTCATTGCCCCATCAATGGGAAGGGCGCGTCCATTTAGCGATAGCACCTACGAAGATGAACGACCGCATGGAGTGGCTTGCTGAAAAAGCTACCGAGGTGGGCATCGACGAACTGTCTTTCCTAAACTGTCAATTCTCCGAGCGGCACGTCCTCAAGACCGAACGTATTGAGAAGATTGTCGTCTCTGCCGTTAAGCAGAGTCACAAGCCCTTCATGCCTGTGGTCAACGAACTGGTAACATTCCGCCAGTTTATCAATAGCCATACAACAGGCCACCGATTTATCGCCCATTGCTATCAAGAAGTGGAACGAACCAATCTCTTTGACCAGCTCTGCTGTTTGCAGTCATCCGACGATGCCTTGGTATTGGTGGGTCCCGAAGGTGACTTCAGCATCGATGAGGTTCGTCAGGCCGTGGAGGCCGGTTTCGTCTCAGTCGACTTAGGCAAAAGTCGTCTGCGCACCGAAACGGCTGGACTTGTAGCCGTAACGATGATGCAACTTTCCAAGCAAATCAACAAATAAACAGATACAATGATGAAACGACTGTTCTTTTCCTTTCTCGTAACATTTTCCACACTTGCTGCAGTTGCCACCGACAGCGTCACCATCAAGGCTCTGTTCAAGGAAATGCCTGACTCGGTCATCCCTTACCTGTCGAAGAACAACCGCCTCGACCTCATAGATTTCATGGAGTCAAACATGAAGGCAGAAATTACCAACGCTTTCGGCGGAAAAAGTCTGATGACGGCACTCACCAACGATTACATTAACATTCGCCTCAACGCTGCTTGCCAGTTAGACATCCTGTTGCTTAGTACCACACAAACCACCGACAACCAAAGTTACATCATTGCCATTGTACGTACCGTCGGTAATGAGAACGATGTTATTGAGTCTGAAAGCCCCCAATTCTATACCGTCGACTGGAAACCCTTAACAGCTGATCCGCTACTGACAGATACTGACAGGAAAAGGCTTGAGTCGTACCTTAAGCCTCTAAAAATATCTAAATTTCCTAACAAAGCAATTAATTAAAGTTAAATAATTTAGTATGTCGAAAGATATTTAGAGACATTTTAAAATATTCTTTATATATTTGCAATGTGTTTTTCATGGTATTAGATTATTAAGGTTAATAAGAAAGTTGGTTGTCGTGAGACAGTCAAATTTCATTTCATCGGCAACATCTTTTTCAGTTGCTGGTGATTACGACAAAAAGGGGAGCCTGTGAAGGTTCCCCTTTTCATTGCCACGACTCTTAGCAGGCAAGTGTTCATATAGTGTTCTAATAAACTGCTAACATTTTTATCGTTTTGCTTGCGCGTCTCAGAAATAATGCTTACCTTTGCACCGCCGTTGGAGAAGGCCCCACTTGTAAACAGGGGAACCAGTGGTAAGATAAATCGCATAGAAATATGAAAGTAATGAAATTCGGCGGAACGTCCGTAGGTTCCGTGAAAAGCATTTTGAGCTTAAAAGAGATTGTAGAGGCAGAAGCCGGACGGGGGCCTGTCGTAGTTGTAGTAAGCGCGCTTGACGGCATTACCGACAAGCTGATAGCCACATCAGAGATGGCACGCAAGGGCGACGACCGCTATCGCGAGGAATTCGACGCGATGGTGAAGCGCCACCACCAGATGATCGACACCATCATCCAGGACGACCGCAAGCGCATTGACTTATTTAATAAGGTAGACCAGTTGTTCGACCAGCTGCGCAGCATTTATTACGGTGTTTACCTGATTCACGACTTGAGCGCAAAGACGCAGGATGCCATCATCAGCTACGGCGAACGTCTGTCGTCGAACATCGTAGCTGCACTGGTCAAGGGCGGCATCCGCATGAACGCCCGTGACTTTATCCGCACTGAAAACAAGCAGGGCAAGCACGTACTCGACACCGAACTGACCACCCAGCTCGTCAAGGAATCATTCAGTCCGCTGTGCGGCGGTTCCACTACAAATAAGGCTGTCCTGGTAGTTCCTGGCTTCATAGCCCGCGACCGCGACAGCCACGAAACGACCAACCTTGGTCGTGGCGGCTCTGATTATACGGCTGCCATCATCGCAGCTGCCCTTGATGCCGAGGTTTTGGAAATTTGGACCGACGTCGACGGCTTCATGACCGCCGACCCGAAGGTCATCAAGAGTGCCTACACTATCAACGAGCTGTCGTATGTCGAGGCTATGGAGCTGTGCAACTTCGGCGCCAAGGTCATCTACCCGCCGACCATCTACCCCGTCTGCATCAAGAATATACCTATTAAGGTAAAGAATACCTTCAACCCCACACATCCGGGCACACTCATCAAAGAGAAGATTGACGATGATATGAAGCCCATAAAGGGAATATCGAGCATCAAGGGAACCACACTGATTACGGTCACTGGTCTCTCGATGGTGGGTGTCATCGGTGTGAACCGCCGCATCTTCACCACGTTGGCCGACCGCGGCATTTCGGTGTTCATGGTCAGTCAGGCTTCGTCAGAGAATTCTACTTCTATCGGTGTGCGCGACGAGGATGCTGCTGCCGCCGCTGAGGTACTGAACCAGGAGTTCGCCAAGGAGATTGAGACGGGTGCCATGTACCCCATGCAAGTAGAGAGTGGTTTGGCCACCATCGCCATCGTGGGCGAGAACATGAAACAGACGCCGGGTATTGCCGGTAAGCTGTTCGGCACGCTCGGCCGCAGCGGTATCAGCGTCATTGCCTGTGCACAGGGTGCCTCTGAGACCAACATCTCGTTCGTCGTTGACGGTCGCTTCCTGCGCAAGTCGCTCAACGTACTCCACGACTCGTTCTTCCTGTCTGAATATAAGGTGCTCAACCTCTTCATCTGCGGCATCGGCACAGTGGGCGGCATGCTGCTCGAGCAGATTCGCACCCAACAGCAGTTCCTCATGCAGTCACGTCGTTTGAAGCTAAACGTCGTGGGCATCAGTGATGTCGACAACTTCGTGCTCGACCGCGACGGCATCGACCTCGACAACTACGAGAAGACACTGCGCGCAGGATTCCCGGCCAATACAGAGCACATGCGCGATGAGATCGTGAAGATGAATATCTTCAACAGTGTCTTCGTCGACTGCACGGCCAGCCGCCAGATTGCTCAGCTCTACCAGACATTCCTTGAGCATAACATCAGCGTGGTGGCAGCCAACAAGATTGCCGCCTCCAGCGACTACGACAGCTACCTGAAGCTGAAACAGACGGCTCGCGACCGCGGTGTGTGGTTCCGCTACGAGACCAACGTGGGCGCCGGACTGCCCATCATCGGCACCATCAACGACCTGTGTAACTCAGGCGATAAGATATTGAAAATTGAGGCTATCCTCAGCGGTACGCTTAACTTTATCTTCAATGAGATTGCCGCTGATGTGCCCTTCTCTGAGACCGTGCGTCGCGCCAAGGAGCAGCGCTACTCAGAGCCCGACCCACGCATCGACCTTAGCGGCACAGATGTCATCCGCAAACTGGTAATCCTCACCCGCGAGGCTGGCTACAAGGTGGAACAGGAAGACGTCGAAAAGCACCTCTTCGTGCCCGATAGTTATTTCGAAGGATCGCTCGACGATTTCTGGGCCAAGCTTCCTGAGTTGGATGCTGACTTCGAAGCCCGCCGCAAGGTACTTGAGGCTGAGGGCAAGCGCTGGCGCTTCGTTGCCACAATGGAGAACGGCAAGACGAGCGTTGCCTTGAAAGAGGTGCCGAAGGGCCATCCGTTCTACCCGCTGGAAGGCTCCAACAACATCGTGCTGCTCACCACCGAGCGCTACAAGGAGTACCCCATGCTGATTCAGGGTTACGGCGCAGGTGCTGCCGTTACCGCTGCCGGCGTCTTCGCCAATATCATGTCAATCGCCAACATCTGATGAAACATATAATCATTCTTGGAGATGGAATGGCAGATCTTCCCGTCGAGCGACTCGGCGGGAAGACCTTGCTGCAGTATGCCCACAAGCCCATGATGGACCAGCTTGCCCGCTGTGGCCGCACAGGTCGTCTCATCACCGTTCCCGAAGGTTTCCCGCCAGGCTCCGAAGTGGCCAACACCGCCATTCTCGGTTACGACCTGAACAAGGTCTACGAGGGCCGCGGCCCCTTGGAGGCTGCCTCTATCGGCTATGAGATGCGCGACGACGACTTCGCCATCCGCTGCAACATCATCACACTCGAAGACGGCAAGATTATCACCCACAACGGCGGAAACCTCGAAACCGACGATGCCCGCGTGCTCATCGACTACCTGAACGAGCACCTCGCCGCCCCCGTCAACCGCGAACAGGGCTGTGAGCGCGTACGTTTTATCACCGGCATCCAGTACCGTCACCTCCTCGTCATCCGTGGCGGCTCCAAGCACATCGTCTGTGCCCCACCCCACGACCATCCCAACGAGCCGTGGCGCCCGCTGCTGGTCAAGCCAGTCTCTCTATGCTGCAACACCGTTGCAGCACAGGAAACAGGCCGCCTCACCCCTCAGCAAACCGCCGACCTGCTGAACGACCTCATCCTCCGCTCCCAAGAGCTTCTGGCCAAGCACCCCTACAACGAGGCCAAAGCCGCCCACGGCGAACGCCAAGCTAACAGCGTCTGGCCCTGGAGTGGCGGCTACCGCCCGTCTATGCAGACGCTGATGGAGCAGTACCCGCAAATCAAGAGCGGCTCAGTCATCTCAGCCGTTGACCTCATACAAGGCATCGGTCGCTACGCCGGCCTGAACATCGTCAAAGTTCCCGGTGCCACAGGACTTGCCGACACCAACTACGAGGGCAAGGCACAGGCTGCCATTGATGCCCTGCGCACACAGGACTTCGTCTTCGTCCACGTAGAGGCCAGCGACGAGGCGGGCCATGACGGCGACCTCGAGCTAAAGCTCCGCACCATCGAGTATCTCGACCAGCGACTAATCGCTCCAATTTATAATGAGATAACTACGTGGAAAGAACCCGTCTGCATCGCCGTGCTCCCCGACCACCTGACGCCCGTCGAACAGCGCATACACGTCGGACAGCCCGTGCCCTTCCTCATCTGGCACCACGACATACAGCCCGACGACGTACAGCAATACGACGAAGTCGCCTGCGTCAGCGGCAGCTACGGCCTTCTGAAGCTCAATGAGTTCATGCACGCCCTGATGCGCGAATGAACGATAAAAGAACAAAATGATGCTTTTCTATGGATTTTTGGGCCAAAAAGTTTGGCAATTACTTTTTTTTTATTATCTTTGCAACTGATTACCGTTCTTTGTAAATAAAGAATTCGTATCACTCATTCATTGACGTGTTACTGGAAGCCAGTGCAATAGATATGAACAAAAACCGAAAAGCTATAGTATTCGCTCGCTACACAATGACCAAAATGTAGCGACCCTCTCTTTTATCGTCACCTAAAACAGCCTGAAATTGAACAACTTAGTCCAGAAAACATCAGAATGGTTCCCGATGAGAGTAACCTACCAGCGGGAAATGAAGATGAAGAGCTTGCTTGACGAACTGGGCATTGAGAACTTCGTACCGATGCAATACGAAGTGACTGGTCAGGGTGACCATAGTAAATACAAATTGGTACCCGCAATCCACAACCTTATATTCGTGCGCTCTACTCAGGAGACAATTACCCTTTTGAAGATGACTCGTCAGGGACTGGAGCCGTTACGCTACATGATGAAAGTCGCCGAGGATGGTCATGGACAGGAAATTTTGCGCGTGCCTGACCGCCAGATGGAGAATTTTATCAGGGTGGCCAGTGCTGGTACTGACAAAGTCCGATTCCTTGAATATGGCGACTTCCTGGCTCAGCCTGGCCGACGTGTTCGTGTCATCGACGGATTCTTTGCTGGTGTGGAGGGTGTCATCAAACGCATCAAGAACAACAAGCACGTCGTAGTTCAAATTGACGGTGTGGCCGCTGTGGCCATCGCCTACGTGCCTCGCCAGAGCCTGCAGGCATTGTAACTAACAAGATACCAATAACCAATTACTTCATTTATTATGGATAAATACTCCAAACTATTAGAAAATCTTCCATTTGACGTGCTACACATAGCACAGTCATTTGCCAACGACAACAAATCGCCCAAGATTGAACCCGCCCACCTGCTACGCGCCTTGCTCCACAAGAGTGCCGGACTGGTGAACTACATCGAGGACACTTTGGACGAGGACTACTACTACTTGGTTGACTGGACCGACATGCGCATGAAGCAATGCGACAAGTCGCCTTACCCGATGAAGGGCATCGAACTGTCACACGACGCCGAGCAGGTTGTCAAGGAGGCTCAGGACATCAGCGAAAAATGCGGACTGACGGAAATCACCGCCCCCTGCCTGCTGGCATCACTCGTTACGCCGGGCATCGGCTTCACTTACGAGCAGCTGAAAACCCTCCCCTTACAGGCTGACAAGATTGTGAAGCAGATCCAGTCGGGAGCCCCCACAAAACCTGCCGCATCCTCTACTATTTCTAATAAGGTATCGTCTGCCGCAGTTCCTTCAGACGAGTACTGCGTCGACATGCTAACCGAACTTCCGGATGCGCCTGTCATAGGCTTCGACAACGAAGTGCTCTCCATTACCGAGGTGCTGGCACGCAAGGACCGTGCCAACTTGCTCATTGTAGGTGAGACGGGTGTCGGCAAGAGCAGCCTTATCTACAGCATCCTTCAACGGGTACGCGACAAGAAGGTACCCGCCTCGCTGGAAGCTCTGCAGCCGTTTGAACTCGACCTTATTTCACTGAGTCAGGGCGTCAGCTACAAGGGGGAGATTGAAGACCGCTTCAAACAGGTGACGGAAAACCTGCTGAATATGACCCAGCCCCTGCTGGTCATCGAAAACTTCCACCGCGTAGAGGACAAACAGTCGACGCTCAACGGCATCTTGCCTGGCTTGAAGCGCCTGCTCTCGAAGAACCAGCTGCAGGTGGTCATCACGTCGACCATCGACGGCTATACCAAGGATATTGAAAAAGACAAAGAACTGACATCGTTCTTCGAGAAGATTACCGTCGAGGAGCCTAATGAGGAGCAGGCCGTTGCCATCATTCAGGCCAAGCGTCAGGGCTATGAGGAGTTCCATAAGATGACCATTGCCGACGAAGTGCCTGCCGAAATTGTCCGACTGGCCAAGCGCTATATGCCTGACCGCCGTCTGCCGTCGTCTGCCCTCGACCTTCTTGACCGTGCGCTGGCTTCTGCCAAGATTGCCAACGAGATGGCCGCTCTCGCCCAGGATTCCCAAGAAGCCGAGACAGCCCAAGAAATCCAGAATACACTCCAGAAAGAAGCCGTCCGCGACGTCGTCGCCAAGATGACCGGCATACCCATGGGTAACATCCAGAGCGAGGAGCGCGAGAAGCTGTCGAACGCCGAGGAGATTATCCACCGTCGCGTCGTCGGCCAGACTCACGCCATCAAGAGCATCCTCGACGCCATCTTCGAAAGCCGTTCGGGCTTGAACAAGAAGGGTCAGCCCATGGGCTCGTTCTTCTTCCTTGGCCCGACGGGTACGGGTAAGACCGAGCTGGCCAAGTCGCTGGCCAACTTCCTTTTCGACGACGAGACGGCCATGCTGCGCTTCGACATGTCGGAGTACAAAGAGGAACACTCCGTTGCTCTGCTCTACGGTGCGCCTCCGGGATACGTCGGCTATGAGGAAGGCGGCCTGCTGGTCAACCAGATTCGCCAGCACCCCTACTCCGTCGTGCTGTTCGACGAGATTGAGAAGGCCCACAAGTCGGTGTTCGACCTGTTCCTGCAGATTCTCGACGAAGGTAAGCTGCACGACCGTTTAGGCCGCGTGGGTGACTTCTCGAACTCGCTCATCATCTTCACGTCGAACATCGGGTCGGACTACATCTTCAAGTCGTTCGGCGAAGGCCATGTGCCTACCCACGACCAGATGCTGGAGGTGATGCAAGGCCAGTTCCGTCCGGAGTTCCTTGCCCGTCTGACCGAGATTGTACCATTCTCGCCCATCACGCCTGAGATGATCAACCGCATCTTCGATATCCACATCAAGAACCTGCTGAAGACGCTGAACGAACAGAATATCACGCTCGAAATCGACGAGTCGGCCCGCAAGTACGTCACCAGTGTGGGCTTTAATGCCCATTATGGTGCCCGCCCCATCCTCGGTATCATCCGCAAGGAGATTCGCCGCCCGCTTTCGAAGCTTATCATCAGTGGCGATATCAATCCTGGCGACAAGGTTACCATGAAGTACGACGAGGAACAGAAGCAGATTCAGTGGGACATCGACACACCCGACGAGCCTACGGCAAAATAACGACAAATACACATTATTATATTAAACTAAAACAAACGTATTATGGCAAGAAAAACTGTAATTAGTAAGGTGCTTGACGTAGAAGCACAAGACGGTATCATCGAGTTCCCGCAAAACCGGGCCCTGTATGCCGACCAGTTTACCGACGAAGCCCCTCAAAGCGATGAAGAACGCGAGGGCTTCAAGGCAAAGAGTATGAAGGACGCATTCGAGCACTTCCAGCCAAGCAAGAAAGGCATAGCATTGGAGAACGAGGAAGGTGGCGCCGTCTACGAGGACTTCGATTTCAAGTCAATTAAGGACTTTGAGGACGAACAGCTTATCGACCAGAGCGCACTTTTAGGTGCAGCTAAGGATAAGATTGATGCCTACAACTCGGTTATCCGCCAGCTCGAGAAGAACAAGAGCCTGCGCAACGCTTTGAAGGATGAGGCTGCTCGCGGCAACCTAAAAGACGCCCTCAAGGCCCTGCTGGCTGAACTGGAAGAGGCTGAGTAACTGAAGAAGTGAAATGTGAAAAGTGAAAAGTGAAAACTATTAAAAATAGAAAACTATGGCAGCAGAAGAACTGAAAAAACAAGAAGAAGGCCAGCCTGTAGAACTCCGCGAAAGAGAAAAGGTTGAAAACCCTGCGGCGCTCTTGCAACAGAGCCTCGACGGACTGAACAAGTTCGGTGGTTTCCAGATGGTGAAAGGCCTCATCAAGGGAGTTGAGAACATGGACCCGCGCCGTAAGGCCGTGAAGAACATCTTCCTCTCTGACTCCGCCTACAAGGATGCACGCAAGAAGCTGAAGAACGAACTGGAACTGTGGGTAAGCATCCTCAGCGAAGGTGGCACCGACCCAATGGCAATCATTGAGCAGTGTACTGCCAAGCGCGACAAAGCTGAGACCAACCTGAAGAACAACCTGTTCAGTATTCATGACGAGATTAAGAAACTGGAGGTGACATACCGTTCACTTGACTCCTTCTTCGCCAACGCCGGGCAGGGAAAGATTGACTGCCTGACGCTGATGAATGTCAACAAGGAGGAACTGGAGTATCACGACTCTGAGGACACATTAGCCATCCGAGACGAGCTGGAGCGCTACTACGACCGTCTGAGTCTGAAGAACAACTACTCTCTGCTTATCGTGCCAGGCTATCTGGGCGACGCCAACACCATCCGCATGTGGGCCGACACCGCCTACCGCAACAAAGTCATCATGCTGACCGATTTCAAGGACTCAATGAACTTCGAGATGCTGAAAGAGGAACTTGACGATGCTAACATGATGGGTCAGGAAGCTAAAATGGCCAACATAGTAATGACATGTAACTACTTGTTAGGCCGTAAAAAGTCAGAGTTAGCCGATGAGGACGATGACCTCTACATCCCCGGTTCTGCAGCCCTCGCCGGCCGCATGACCAACACCGAAGAGACCGTCATTGCTCAGGGCTGCGCAGGTAAGAAGTACGGCACGCTCAGCAACGTTAAAGGTTCGCGCCTCGACCTGCGCAAGTCAGAAATTGCCGCACTGATTGATCAGGGCGTCATTCCTATGGTCGAGGAAGAGGGACGTACAATGGCATTCTCGAACCGTTCGCTCTACAACGGTGCTACGCTCGGACTGCAGGAGTACCCCATCGTCCGCACGTTTGACTGGATTGGTAAGGTGTTCCAGAACTTCTTCAACGATGAAGCCTTCATCAACTGGAATTCCAGCGTCAAGGCTGAACTGCAGCAGGCTGTCCACGACTTCTTGAGCGACTACAAGGGCCCCGGCAAGCTCATCGAGAACTACAACCTGAAGAGCATCAATCAGGATCCCAAGACAAAGGACATCAAGATTGAGGTTGAGCTGAAGCCTTTCTTCGCAGCAAAGAACTTCTTTATCGAACTGACCGGCCACAACGGTACTGCTGGTGTCGAGTGGGATCAGAATGTGCAGTAAGTCTGACAACATTTTATTTAAGTTATTATTATTAACCCCTTAAAACAAAAACAATTATGGCAGCACAAAGAGTTGTTACGCTCAATGCCGATGGCATCGCTGAGCGCGAGATTATGTATGTTCGTTATGAACTGAACCAGCAGACTGACGTTGAAGGTCAGCCCACTGGTACAACACGTGGCGGTAAGATTCACTTCAAGGTGAAGTCAAACGATGACGGCAACACCGACCTGCTCGAATGGATGTGCGACACCTACATGTCGAAGAGCGGCACCATTTCCTGGCCCAACCGTCAGGGTGGCGAAATGAAGCACCTCGACTTCAAGGAGGGCTACATGGTGGAGTATGCCGAGACCTATGACAACAAGAACGAGGTTCAGCAGTTCGAGGAGTTCACCATCTCTGCCAAGGAGATTGCTATCGGCAACGCTGTTCACAACAACCGCTGGACAATTGACAACTAATTTCCAATTCCCAGGTTTGAGGCTTGAACGCCAAGCCTCAAACCTTTTACAATTTAACAAATAACCTAAAACCTGTAAAGAGACATGAAATTTCCAGAGTTCGAGTCAATCGTCGATAATGCCGCTAATGCAGCGGGAAAGGTGGCCGGCGAGGGTGTAAAGCAAGCTAAGGGGGCGGCAGCCAAAATTGACAGTGCCGTCGCCGAGACAAAGACGAAATTAGACAACGCCGTCTCTAACGCGACGAAAGAAGTCGGCAGCCAAGTTTCCAAGGCTACGAATGATCTGGAAAAGAAGGTTGAGGCCGGCGTCAAGGAAGCCAAGAAAGAGGGTAGCAAAATGGAAAAGGCTGCACTCGACATGGCCAAAGAGGGCGGCAAAAAGGCTGGCAACGCCATTGACGGGGCTAAGTCGAAAATCGGCGATACCGTCTCCGGTCTTGAGGAGATGGCTAAGAATGCCACTGCCGGAGCTGACAAGATGCTTCAAGAGGGCATCAAGAACGGCATGAAACAGATAGACGATGTCGTAAGCGAAGTTACGCCCGACATCGAGGGTGCCTTTGACGATTTCAAGGGTGAGGCCGAGAAGTTAGGCAACGAGGCCGAGAAGGAGGCAAAGCAGATAGCCAATGATTTAGAGGAAACAGGCAAGGAAGTCTACGACGAGGCCGAAAAGATGGTCAATGATGCTATCAATGAGGCTGAGAAGGAGATTGACAACATCATAGAGGAAGGCAAGCAGGCCATTGACAACGTCAAGGATGACCTGAACGACCTGAAGAACGAAGCTAAAGAGGAGCTTAACGACCTGAAGAACGAAGCTAAAGAGGAACTCAACAAACTGAAGGACGAGGCTAAGGAAAAGCTCAACGAACTGAAAGACGAAGCCAAGGAGAAGTTGAACCAGCTCAAGGAGGAAGCCGACAAGCTGAAAGAAAAAGGCAAGGAACTCATTGAGGAAGGAAAGGAGAAGATAAAGGAGGCTGTTGAAAAGGGAAAGGAGAAAGTTAAAGAGATACTGGATGAGGCCAAGGAGAAGGCTAAGGATGCCCTTAACGAACTGAAGGATGCCGCCAAGGACAAACTCAACGGTTTGAAGGCAAAAGGCAAGGAAGCGATCAGCAACCTTGTCAGCAATCCCTCAGAGGCTGTAGCCTCGATAGGCACCTGGGGGAACGACATCTCTTCGGGGTTGAAGCCTAAGATTCCAGAAACGTTAGAATCATCCATCAGCGAGATGGTCTCAAGAGGGACACCAGCTATTGGTGGCGGACCTGCCGAGAGCGACGAAGACTTCCCGTTCTACGGTTACGTGAAAGTGGGCGGACAGAAATACGCCGTTGTAGAGTGCAGCTACGAATTCCAGCAGACTCAGGACAGTACCGGCAAGCCGTCGTCAAGGCCACGCGGAGGGAACATCACATTCAAGACCCCGTCGCTGAGCGACGATAACGTGTTCTTCTATAAATGGATGTTCAGCAAGACTGAAGTCGAGTCGGGATTTTTCAAATTTGTCGTCTATTCAAGCAACAATAAGCGCCTCTACAAGACCGTATCGTTTGAAAACGCCTACTGCGTCAAACTTCAGGACTACTTCAACGACAAGGACAGTAAGCTGATGTACACCGAGGTGACCATCGCGGCCGAAATCATACAGGTTGGCTCCAACGACATTGCCGAGTTCAACAACGAGTGGAGCTGAATGAAGTGAAGAAGTGAAAAGTGAAAAGTGAAGTGGTAGCCCTATGTCAATATCCGTAAAAAACATCACGCTCAGCATCGACGGCACACAGTCGAAAAAATTCAAGATAGAACTCAGCGGTGCCCAGTATAACTTGAACAACTTCAAGCTTGTGCAGCGGCTTGACGAGCCCAACGTGCTGACCTTCGACCTCGTCAAAAATCCCATTGAGGATATCAGCGAGCCACAGTTTACAGTATGCTCCGACATTATTGGCAAGCCGGTCACGCTCAACCTGCAGACCGACTCCATCGAGACGGAGATAGCCAAGTGGGCACAGGGCGCACAGGTAGCCGACCTGGAGTTCGACGGCCTTGTCACTGCAACCTCTGCCACCCGCGACAGCAGTCAGTACGTGGTACATGTCGAGGCAAAGACATGGGACGCACTCCTGCAGGACCATCCCAACTGCAAGTCGTATGAGAATAAGACTCTGACGGACATCGTGCAGGACGTGCTCGACGGCGTTCCCAACCTCGGCTCAATGGTTCTTACGCGCCACAGCGACGAAATAGAGTACACCGTGCAGTACAACGAGAATAACTACGACTTCCTCAAGCGCTTGGCACGGCGCTACGGCGAATGGTTCTTCAACGACGGCATGATCCTGCTCTTCGGACAGATTGGCGAGCCAGAGCCTGTCGTCTTGGGCTATCCAAGCAAGGACGTGCCCGAATACAGCGTGAAGATGAAGATGCGCCATGTGGACTTCAAGCAGGTGGCCAGCTCCTACCACGCCTTCGACAGTACCGTCAAGGAGGGAAAGGACGAGTCGGAGAAGGAGATGAACACGCTTAACAATAGTGTCTATGAGGCTTCTGTCAACAACTTCGTCAAGCCCACATTCGAACAGCTCAACATGGGCGGCATTGCCGGTGAGGACAGCCGTGAGAAGATGCTCGACATTGCGGCGAAATCACAGGCACGCAGCAACCGTGCCCAGATGCTGGAGTACACGGGCGTCACCTACTGCTCTAACCTCAAACTCGGTAGCAAGCTCGTCATCAAAGACAACTACATCACCAGTGACGACTCTAACAGCAAGAGCGATGTTCAGCAGGACGAGATTCTCATCACTGAACTCATTCACGAGTTTGATGTCGAGGAGCATTACAAGAACACCTTCAAGGGCCTGCCCGCCGGCTGCGACTATCCGCCCACCTACAATCCCAACACGTTCCCCAAGTGCATGCCCAGCCGCGCCATCGTCATGGACAACGAAGACCCCGAGACCCTCGGCCGCATCCGCGTGCAGTTCGACTGGCAGAAGCAGCAGGACGAGAGCATGATGACGCCCTGGCTGCGCATCACCCAGCCCTACGGCGGCAAGGACAAGGGATTCTTGTTCATTCCTGAGATTGACGAGGAGGTGATGGTTGGCTTTGAGGGTGACAATGCCGAACGGCCTTATATCATGGGCACCTATTTCAATGGTGTTGACTCGCCTGACGTGAAATGGTTGCCAGGCGAAAACGAGGTCAAGGCTATCCGTACCAAGAACGGCCACACCATAGAGTTTCACGACAAAGGAAAAGGAGGATACATACGTATCTACGACAAGGACAAAAACAAGTACTCCATCACCATGTCCACCGACAGTGCTTCTGTCAGCATACAAGCCTCTGGAAATATTAGTCTGAATGCGGGAAAGGACATCACCATGAATGCGGGCCAAAACTTCAAAATAACGACCGGATCAAGTATGACAAACATCGTTGGCCAAAGTTTCCATATGGAAGTGGTACCCAGTTACCAGATACCAGCTCCAGAGCCAATCATGTCCTCATACGAAGACCAAGTGTGCAGCGCACCACCAGCTCCCACTTCAGTACCGGCTATGTTCCAACTCGACCTGGCCAGTGGGCAAATGCTGATGAAGACCAAACAGGTGACCGAAGAGGTTGACGATTTTATAGATATCAAGACGAAAGAACTGCTGCATACTGCAAATGTACACTACAAGCTGACCAACGGCAGCTCATCCATAGAGATGGCGGGCAGCAATGCCTCACTCTCGGCCGGAGCCGAGCTCTTCCTGCAGGCTACAACCGACATGACAATATCGGCCATGGGCACCGTAAACATGGGAGCCATGACCATCCTGATGAACTGACACCTCTTTTTATGTAATTATGGCAGACAGCACGAAAAGCGGCAGCACAGGGAACACCCAAGAACAGAGCTTTGGCGAACAAGTGGGGACTGTAGCCAAAATGATAGGAAAAGGCTGGTGGGAGTCCGACACCGGACTTATGAACGATGCCAACTATCAGGGTACGCATGAGGAGGCCAACCGCTCGCTGTTTACAGACAATTTCGACTACGAGAAGATTCAGAAGCAGTCGACGGCTCACCTGAACAGGGTCGACCAGTCGATGTTCCCCGCCAGGGCTGGGTTCCACTCAGCCCTGCAAGGGTCGATGAATCTGTGTACGGAGAACGCCATCGTACAGTGTGCCATGGGGTCGGTATGCTCCAAACTCCATGTCATGGACCCCCTCAGAGGCTCGGCCATAGGCACAACCATCAAAAACCGCTGCGCCGTCGTCACCGACTGCGTGCCGGGCCTGAACTTCGATGGCTTCGGGGCCTGCTGGAACATTCTTAACCCGGCTGTCGCTGCCGCCACGCTGGCTGCATCCATTGCCGCAGGCACGTTCGTACTCACCCCCATGCCCTGTCTGGCAACCATGATGCCGTCACCGTGGTTGCCTATCCTGGGCGAAATGATAATGATCAGAAAGAAACCCGTCCTGGTAGACAAAAGCCTTTGCAACTGCTGGGGACTGGGCTTTATCACCATTACACACTGTGGACAGGGACTTGACGCAACGCCCATCAGGCTCACCAATACCGACGGCACTGTCAACTGGCATCTTGTACTACCGCTTGCAGCCAACATCGCAGGCACTGTCTTAAGTGGCGGAGGTGCGTTGGTGGCTAACGCAGCAAAAGCAGCGGCAGCAGCTAAGGGTGCCCAAGCCGTGGCGGCAGCAGCCGAAGCCAGCCAAGCAGCGCGTGCCGCTGCACTGGCCGCCAAGGCTGCCAACGCCATGAAAGTGGCTAACGTCGCAGCAAAGGTTGGAAAGGCAGGCGATATAGCCAGCAATGTGATTACCATAGCTGACGGCATCGGCTACATCTCTGAAGGCGACATCACGTCGGGACTGCTTAACATCGGCGGAGGAACTATAGGGATGGGCTTCACTGGTGTCGATATGGCCAGAACAGCCAAAGGTGCAAAGAACACCCAGCAGCTGACCAATGTCTTCCGCGACACGCTCGACCCAAGTATGCAGAAGCAGCTGGACAAAATGCTGGCTCAGGGTACCGATGCTGACTTCATCGCCACGGTCATCAGGAAGAACCCGGAAATATATGGCGATCTCTCCAAGATGAAGAAAGCCGACCTCGAACAGCTCATTAAAGCATCAAAGCCATATACCACGGCCGATAACACTGCTGCAGCTGCCAAGAAAGCTAACGACAGTGCCAAAGCTACGCAAAAAGGAGCAGGACAGGCTATTCAGCCCACTAATGATGCCATCAATATCGCAAGAAAGCAGGCCGAAGCAAGCGAGCATGCTGCCAAGGAAGCGCAAAAAACTGCTGAAGAGCTGCAGAAGGTCACTAAGAATGCTGACGATGCCATTGAGGCATACTCAAAAGCCCTGCTAAAATCGGATGACATACAGAGGGACATAGACCGTCTGACTGAACAAGCGGCAAGGTTAGACCCAAAATCAAAAGAATACAAAAACATACAGAGCAGGATAGCGTCAGAAAAGTTGAAGCTGTTTACAGCCAACGTCGATGTACAGAGCACAAAGAAATCGCTTGACAATGCCACTGACACGCTGCTTGACACCAGGAACAGCGTGAAGGCGGAATACGGCGTAGACACTGTTGACGGCATGAACGACGTGGCCGCTGACCTAAGACGTACCGCTGACGAAAACGCCGAATTGGTAACTGGTCTGGAAGCCGAATTACCCAAATTGCAAAATGCCGCTACTGACAATACGGAGATAATACGTACAGGAACTGCCCTGAAGCAGGCTGAGAAAGAACAGCAAAAGCAGCACCGTCTTGCTGACACAGCTGCTGATATCCAACATGACGCCGACATAGACAGCAAGATTTCGAATGCCGCAGCTGGCTATGCTGTTACCAATAATATTGTCAAGCCAGCAGTCAGCAACGCCCACAACACCAAAGAAGAGCAAAGGAACACTTTCAACAAAAGAGGCGGATACGGACTGACTGAGGAGGAAATGAAGATTCTGCAAGGACAGGACTGACCTGACCGTAGAATAAGGGATTACGAATAGCGGCGCCAAACGACCCGAATGGAGGCGCCAAACGACCTGAATAGCGGCGCCAAACGACCCGAATGGAGGCGCCAAACGAATGGATATATGGCTATAAGCTGTAAGAAAACCTGCACTTCCTGCACTGACTACTGGAAATCAGTGCGTTACACGACGATGGAAGCCAGTTTTCCTGCACTGAAACCTGCACTTGAGAACTTGAAAGTACCTCTGATGCACTGCAATTCTCGAGAGAATTTAGGCAAAAGGTGGCGGGTTTCGAGCAAAAGGCGGCGGGTTTTGAGCAAAAGGCGGCGGGTTTTGGCAGTGCAGGAATGAGTGCAGAATCCAGTGCAGGATTTCCAAATAATTTAATGCTGTAACCTCTTGACTGTCAGTGGTCAGTGCAGGAAGTGCAGGATTTTTAAAGATATAAACATATTAAAAACAAAAACAAATATTACGATTATGACAGACCAGGAATTCTATCAAGAAGAGTTTATCGTCATGCTGACCATTGACGGTACATCGTATGACGAGATTGAAGTCAAAGTGACTGACCCGAACAAGACAATACGTGACCAGATTAACAGTATTGTCCAAGTGTTTGAACTGCCCAAGATGGACAATGGGGGCAACCCCATCCAGTATCTGCTTGGCAAACTGATGGAGGACGACGAGGAGCCTGTCATCCTGGAGTTTGAGGACGAGAACGGTCGCGAGATGGCTCTCGTTGACTATGACATCCAGCCCATGGATCATCTGCATCTCATCTCTGTTCCTATAGCAGGCTAATTGACAATTGAAAAGAGATAATTATGAATCCAGCAATAAACAACTTTAATTTGAAGGAATTGAAGGGCCGCGACGCCCGTCTGTTCCAGGAATGGAAGGAGCTGGACGCCGTGTGCAGCAAGCGCAAGGAGAACAGTCCTAATCCTTTCAAGCCGTCACTTTCGTATATCATCCGTCGGAAGAATGCCATGGGACTGCCCACGGAGTTTGAGATATGGTACCGCTGCAAGTCGATTGTCGGTGTAGAAGACACACAGCCCCCGCGTAAGCCCATTTTCGGCAATCTGCACAAGATGAGCGTCGTGCTGCCAAACAACTATCCTTCAGCCGACGGCAATCCCGTTTTTACTTTCTTGACCGACATCTGGCATCCCAACATCCGCAGTAGCGGGTCGTTCAAAGGGCATGTCTGCCTGACCATCAAGGAGATGGGCGTTCTGGCTTCCATTAAAGATTTGGTCCTTCGCGTAGAGCGTTATCTGAAATATCAGATGTACCATGCCCAGAACACCTACCCCTACCCTGAGGATCAAGGCGTGGCAGAGTGGGTACGCGAAGAGGGCGAGCCCAACGGTTGGGTAAGATTTGCGCAGGATAGTCAGACTGATGAGAAACCTGTTTCCCCTACTCCGCCCACTGACGGCAATAAGGAAGAAAAGCCTAAGAAGAAAATATCACTGAGCATCTAAGAAACAATACTATGAGGAAGATTCTGTTACTAACCCTCGGCTTCTGCTTAGTGTGCATCAATATCAATGCCGATGAGCAGAAAAAGATAAGTCTGAGTAATGACCACTCACAGGAGACTGTCAGCTTAGGCTACTGCAACATTTTTGCTACACTTAAGAACACTGGTGATGACAGTTCGGCTGAAGTTGCCATTGAATTGGAGAATTTGGATGAATCGAAAGTCTTGATACTCTTCGATCAGGCTTATTCTGAGAAAAGCATCAAGAAGCTTCGTACCTCCATCCGCTTCGACAAGAAGTTTGGCGGCACCAAGAACAAAAGGGTCATCGACCCATATAATAATCCGATGAACGCTGTGATGCTTGTAGAGCCTTCCGACAAACAGTCACTTCCCAACGTTACTGTAAGCAATGAGGAGGGAGCCAAGTGTCGTATGCCTATCTACATTGCCAAATTCAAAGGCAAGAAAAAGTTGATACTGCTTGAAAAGCAGGTGATAGAACTAGACATTGATGCAGAACTAAAGCCCAGCAAGGAGTACGTATCTCTAAGCAGCGACTGTGAAAAGTTGGAAAACGAGCTAAAAAGAGTTGTCATCTGTACCAATCCCAAACACAAGACATCAGTAAGCAAGCAGAAAGAATCTTATGAGAAGAGGATTGACGCGCTCAAAGAACGTATAGACAACGCTATTGCCGCCCACAACTGGACGGCTGGCGACGGCGGCTATAAGCGTTACAACGCCCTGAAAGAACGCCTTGACAACGCCAACTTCAGGGAAGGCGACTGCGGTAGACACGGGCGAGTCAGAGAAGGGCATACTTGCAGCTACTGTTCGCTCTCACTCCAGCAGATTTACCACAAGTTGGACGACTTCTACAAGAAGATTTATAGCAGTAACAACCGCAAAGAAGCCAAGGCCAGCGTTATGAGTCAAGTAAATGCACTCTATCAGTGCTGTACAGACCCAACTTGCTCGAAGCATGCCTCAGCCTGGAAAAAAGGTGGCGACTATAAGACCAAAATCATAGAACGCTACAACCGCATCAAGAATCTATGACAAAAAGACTACGTTTTACGGCATGTCTGGCTGCTGTCTTCGTTAGCAGTACCTTGACTTTGGCTAAGGACGTCAAAGACACGCTCTATTCTACTAACGGCGATAGGGTCATCCTGAATTACAACATGACGCGAGACGGGGGCCAGGTTACGGTGAAGTTTAACAACATTCTGAAAAAGTTAGGTCAGCGGACCCAGGACAAATACAAAAAACTGGACGAAATTGCCGTCGTTATCTTTGACAGAACGGGCAATTACCGGGATTTGAAGTTCGACGGCCAGACGCCGAGTGCCTTTATGGTCCCGTCCAACATAACCTATACGCCCTCTTCTGACGGTTATTATCTGCTTCAAGAGAATCCTGTCTTACAGTTTACTGTAAAGGACGAAGACGCCCAGCTCTCCATTCCGCTCTATCTGGCTCACTACGAAGGCAAACGCCATTACAAGGTGTTTGGCCAGTGTGGAACGCTTCAATTAAAACCGAAAGCGAATAAGACTCGTTCTGCAGCTGGTGGCATTGGAAACGGCAGTGATGGGAATGATGTTGGCTCAGAAACTATTACGACAGAGGAACTGACCGATGAAGGGCTCTCACCTGCAGATGAAGCTGCCATCCGCATCAGTTCTGTGATGTCGATGCTTGAAAAAGCTAAGAAACTTCCCTTCTCTGAAGAACTGACACATGAGGCTTCGATGCTGCGCGAACTACGCTTCAAGGTGACCGACGATGAAGTCAGTAAGCAGATAGCCCAGACGCTTGATGCTTACGACAATAAAAAACAGGAGCTGGAAGCGCAGGCCGAAACGGCCCAGAACGCAGCAGCTGCTCAAGCCGCCCAAAAGGCTCAAGAGGCCAAAGCCCTGACCGACTCTCTGTCAGCAGCGTCTGCATTGCAGGCAGCTAAAGACAAAAAGGAGATTATGTGGCTCGTCGGTGGTCTCGGCGGTCTGGCTCTTCTAATCTTCGGTGGAAAGCAAGTCATCCAGACCATTAAGAACAACCAGTTGCAGAAAGCCCAAAGACAAATGATGGAGGGCATCACAAAGATGGCCGGTGGAGGAATGAATGGCGTTAATGCGGCCAACCCCTTTGGCAACGTTCCTGGGATGAAACAAGCTGAGCAAGCTGTAACTGGCAAACTACAGCGCAAGCTAAGCAAAGAAGGTGAGGCAGCCAAACAACGACTGCAGGAAATGAAAAAAAAGCCAGAAGCTAAGGAGACTCCAAAAGTAGAGCCTAAAAGGCCATCACTCAACGACCAGATACCTGCCAAGTATAAGAGATGGCGCAAGCCCGGGCAGAATCCGAATAAAAACGTTTCAATTTGATACGCAATGAATAAACTAAAAAACAATTTGATTGTTGCCATGCTGCTCTTTATGAGCATTCAGGCACAAGCTGTTAAGGGTACAAATACTGAACCTCTGCAGTCGGCAAAGGTTGTCAGTAGCTTCAGAGAATATGTGGAGACTATACCTTATTTAAAAGAGGCAGAGATGGCCTCTCTCATTAAGGATATTGACAACCACATCAACTGTCTGAAGAACTCGACAGATAAGGAGGCATATATCACAATGCACGACCTGCGCTATTTCATCGCCAACCAACGCGACTCGATAGAACGCTATCAAGGTAAAAAGACCATGATGATTGAAGACTTCCTTGATCAGTATGGAAATCAGGAGTTTGAAGACCGTCAAACATGCGTTGAACAGATGCAAGCAGTGCTTAACGACAAATTAGGGCCGTGCGAAACAAACCTTAACCTCTTAGAAAGAGAGTTGAATGCCAAAGAGGAAAAAGCATTCCTCGGTTTAGACAAACAGACCTTAATCATCATCGGCTCTTGTATCGGAATACTCCTGCTCCTTCTCTTGATTTATGCCATTAGCAGGTCAGGAAAGAAGAAAGAGGCCGTCCCCGTCGCAAACTACCGTTCGCCCCACGCCAATAGCAACAATAATGCAGAAAGTGGCATTGTTGTACGTCGCAAGACGGCTACTATCCTCAAGAAACAGAGTCTTGAAGGCGTTATTGACAATCCTGACTACATGAAGGTTGACGTGGAGGACTTCTGTTATGATTCGGCGGTGCGGCGCATCTACATCAAAAATACATGCATCGAAGAATTGTATAACATGTATGTCAACGACCAAAATGCGCCTGAACAGGCTCGTGAGTATGGCTGTATGGTGTTAGGGCGCTGGGTACACGACGCTGAAAGTAACGAGTACTATGTATCGTTGGAACAGATTGTACTGCCAGGCGATGATGCACTGCTTGAAGAGTACGAACTGAACTTCGGCGGCAAGATTAAATTGAAGGTACTAGAAGAACTGCGTAAACTGCGACGCGAAACCAACCTCCAATACGACTTGACTTGTTGGGTTCACTCGCACCCAGGACTGGGCATATTCTTCAGCAATTCCGACAGTAGCGTACAGATGCAGCTGAAGCATCCAACCCACCCCAACTTCCTGACGGCAATCGTTGTGGATACATTGACTCCGGGCATGGAACTTGGTATCTTTACATTCCACCGCGACACCACCATCAACACTAAGAACGATCTGAAGCAACTATACTCTTTAGAGGAATGGTACGATTGGGCTAAAGAAAGTCTCGCAGGTACATCGAAACGAAAGAGCATGGATGCAGAGACCACATTTAACAGTGACGACTATTTCAGCACATTGGCTAATGCTTCATCACATTCCAACGTTTGCAATGGTATAGAACTAAGCAACAACATGGTGGTTGACATCTGCATGGCCCTGACTGGCCATAGCAACGGTATCGTAGGACACATACACGGTAAGGCTGTTCAGCAAGGTACGAAGACAGTCTATCTGGCTGAACAACTAGTAGAGAACGAACAACAGGCCACCCTCCCCATGATTGGCTCGTTCGTTGTTGCCCAGCACTGTAGCATTCCGAGTGTTAGGAAATTTGTTGAAGACAGGCTCAGCCAGATTCACTTCGTGTTGGTTTACACTCCGGCTGATGGTCTGCTGACGTCAATTCCCGTCATCGACAACGACTTATGTACAGACATTAAATACTACGGAGAACATAAACTTGAAAACTTAAAGCAATGGACAAAAAGAAGCAGATAATGAAACGCATATGGACAGCCTGCATTATGCTGGCGTGTATGCTCCAGGCAGGAGCACAAGATGTCTCACAGATTCAATTCTGTGACAAGCAATATGAGTACGGACTTGGCAAGGACAGCATTACGCTCTTTTTGAAGGTGCTCGACAACGAAGGGAAACCTAACACCGAAATTACAGTAAATGATCTTGACAAGTATCTAGTCGTAAACGAAGAAGGTGTTCTTATTTCTCCAGACCGCCGCAAGATTACCTCATTGAGTTCAGGTCAGCGCATTCCTAGTGACTACACGTTCTCCGTGCTCGTTGACCTTAGCATTCCCGAAGAGGGGAAAGGACAGATCTTCAAGGCTTTCGGTCAGTTGGTTGAGAGCGCACCTGACAGTTGCGTGTTCCTCTCGTTCTTTGGTGATGAGGTGACGGCCAGCCAGTTGGTTACGAAGAAAAACCTTCCCGATTTTGAGTCTAAGTTCAAAGCACAGTCGGAGAATAAATTCTTCTACGGCGCATTATACTCAAAGTTAGTTGAGTTCAGCAGCAAGGAGGCTGAGCTGGAAGGCTCGGTTACGACAAAAGCTGGTTATACAAGAAACGAGACCATCACAAGAAGAGCCCAGAAGGCCAAGGATAAGAATATCCTTTTTGTTTTCATTGACGGAAACAAGCGTGCCAGCGACGAAGCCATCTCGTTTGTCGAAGTGACCGATTATCAGGCGAACACAGAAAACATGGTTCCAAAAGTTTATGCCTTCTATTATACAGGTGATGGCGTCGACGAGAATGTTGAACTAACCCTGAAAGGTGTATCCGCCCCACGTGACAGTACTGGAAAAGTGCTTGCTGACCGTCAGGGTTCTTATAAGCCATCTGCCGACCTTAGCAATGTGCTTAGCAATTTCCAGCAGGCGGTGAAGGATGCCATGTATGACTTTGCCTTTACCTATCAGGCTACACCCGATAAGGCATATACGGGTAAGGTGACATACGTCGCCGAATGGAAAGGAATGGAGGCCGGAACAGGCGAGTACTCCATCGGCACCGCCGAAACCCCATGGCCTATCAAGGAAGAAAGTGCTGGCAGTGCAGCTGTCAAGTTTTTGGTGGCGCTGCTAATAGCACTCCTTACATTCCTGCTGTTCTTCCTCGTCTCAAAAGTATTGATACCGTTTATCAATTCGAAACGGTTTGAATCCAAATACTACAAGAGCTACGTCCCAGAAGAAAACGTGCAGCGGCGCATCTGCCACTACTGCCGTCAAGATATTTTGCCAGGGCAGAAAGTTGTAACCAGATGTAAACATATCATCCATGTGGGCTGCTGGCAGCAGAACGGTTACAAGTGCGTAGAATATGGTCAGAACTGCAAAGAAGGTATACAGGATCACGTAGATTGGAAAGAACTGTTCACCAAAACATCGCTTCGCGACAGCTACCAAACCATCTCTGGAATCATTGCCGGACTAGTCAGCTGGATAATCTTTGAAGTAACTGGGCGCGGACTGTTCCCTTCCATCGGTTCTGCCATTGCCAATACCTTCTTCTATAATAAAGAACAGGCGGCTAACCTCATGAACGACTGTGCTGGTAAAGTATCGGCTTTCCTCACTGTAGGTCTGCTATTGGGATTCTTCCTGTCATTAGCTTTCCGTTACAACGATGAATACCGTAAAAAAGATGCCAAGGTCTGGCTGAAGATTATCGGACTGTCATTGCTGTCAGGAGTTATTGGCATGCTGGCCTTTGCCATTGGAGGCATCATTTTCTGTCTCCTGCTGTCTATGGTCAATACAACCTATATTCCCTGGTACTGTTCACTGCCCGCCTACATTCTTTTCTCAGTCTGTACGGCTCTGAGCCTTACCTTCAAGTCGTCCATTCCTATGAAGAGTGCACTCTTGGGCGGTCTCTGCTCGGCTATCATCGGCTTCATCGTTCTCTATGTAGGTTCTGCTCTCAGCAGCAGCGCTGGTTGGCTGAACATGTTGCTCGACTTCATCATCTATGGTGGAGGCCTGGGAGCATCGCTTGTCACAGTGCGTATGCTGGCTGAACGCTACTTCTTGGTCATCAAGAATGGTGTTAAAGCAGGACAACGCATACCCATTCACAAATGGATGAATGCAACAGGTGGCGGTAACGTCGTACACATCGGCATGACCGGCGAGTGCGAAATCCAGATGAACTGGGAGAAGAGCAACAAGGTGGCCAAGCAGCACGTTCAGCTATACATCGACCATGCCAAGTCGCTGCCCATGCTGAAACCGCTGGCAGCCAACGTCATCTATAACGTCAGGACTGAGTTGCCCGCCAACAAGCCTGTCGTCCTCTCGAACAGCGATACATTCAAGGTAGGAGACACAGTATTCGAATACGTAGAGTCTTAATTTATGGAAAACAAACAGCAATACGAATGGGGAGATGGCGTCTATACGCTCCTCTCGTGGTTCAAGAAAGACAAAGTGAAAAACGCGCACGTCCTCGTGGCTGGTGCAGGTGCTTTGGGCAATGAAGTGGTTAAGAACCTAACGCTATTTGGCATTGGCCATATCTACGTCGTAGATTTTGACCGCATTGAAATCTCCAATCTCACGCGCTCGGTTATGTTCCGTGAAGAGGATGCTTACAATCATGCCTACAAGGCTGAGATAGTAGCCAGACGTGCAATGGAAATCAACCCACAGATTAAGGTCACACCCATCGTTGGAAACTTATTCTCAGAAGTGGGTTTCGGTCTATACCGCAGAGCAGATGTCGTCATCGGCTGCCTTGACAGCCGCATAGCCCGCTATCAACTGAATCGCTTGAGTCTGCGTGCTGGGAAAAGCTGGATCGACGGAAGCATCGAGAACCTGACTGGAGCTGTAAAAGTCTATACGCCAGGTCTAAGTTGTTATGAATGTGGACTTTCACGCGAGGAATTTAACCACATCATGCTTCGCACAGGTTGTGCCGATGTCGTACGCAACCAAGGTGATGCTGGTCGTGTGGCAACAACACCTATCAGCGCATCTATTATTGGTGCTATGCAAGTACAGGAAGCAATGAAGATTATTCATCTCTCGGAAGAAGAGGCTGCTCCATTCAAAACCTTGCAAGGGAAAATGCTTCGATATGAAGGCATGACCAATACCACCAGCATCTACCGGTTTGCATCGTGGAAGAACACATGCCCGGCCCATGAGTTGTGGGATGACGTAAAAGAGTGCCAGGAACTGTCAGCGACAATGACAGTAGGCGATATTCTGGAGAAGCTAAGGGTTCTGTTAGGTACAGAGACGGTGGAAATAAACATGCGCAACAACAAGTTTATTGATATCATCGTGTCCGATCGTCCTGAAAAAGAGTTCAAGGTCATGATTCCCGAGTCAAAACTGGATAGTTATATCAAAGAGAACAAGGAGTTGCGCCAGCTTAGTTACCGCACATTGATTCACAAGCATTTCTTTGAGAACATCGATGATCGTTTCCCCTATCAAGACCTGACGCTCCAGCAGATTGGCATTCCGCCATTCGATGTTATTGAAGTCTCAACTGACAAGGGTGTAGTTCATCTGGAACTCACTGGCGATGCCAGCATGTTTGAATAATTGCTTTGACATGATACCTCCACAACTGCTTCCGGGCGACATCAATGCCGAACTGCTGCTCTCTTACTACCCAAAAGGGAGATGCAAAGTCTGCTTGAAAGGTCTGCATAAGCGCAACACCTATCAGGACATCATTGAGATGACCCCTTTCGATGACAACAGTTTTCTGTTGACAGTTGGTCGCAACAGCCTTTACAATTCCCTACCGGAATATATGTTCCACCCCATCGACCGTTTCGACAACTTGCCCAAATACGAGGAGAAGGAACGATTCGAGGAACAGCTTGACCAGCAACAAGAGGAGATTGAGAACGCCTACCGCTTCTTCGCACCTATCGATACTCTGCTCATCTGGCTTCGAACAGAGGTAAGACAACGGCTGGAGAAATATGCCACTGAAGACATTATCATGCAGCAGATTATTGGAGATGGGTTGACTGACGAGCAACGATCCAACAGATTTATCCGTCAGATACTGCCATTCTTGCCCCAATGTAGAAACATCAGGGGAAATAAAACGATGTTGACGCTCCTTCTGCGGAAAGTCTTTATGGAGGAGGGCTTGGCTATCGACATCTGCCGTCAGGAGGTCACAATGACCGACGAACAGCCGCGCTATCAGGAGAGTGTTGACATGGAGGTTGGCGACGGATATGTCGGCAATATATTTGACGACACCATCACGACTTACACTATTTATTATTGGTCGGACGACGAGTGTGGCCCACAATTCTTGCAGTTTGTACGTGAGGTCGAAGAATTACGTCTGTTCCTCATGGACTATTTCCTTGCCGTAGATGAAGTGCTCCACTTTAACATCAGTCATGACGAGCCTCCACTTCGCCTTGGCGATGAAATATTCTATAATTACCTGAACTATAATACAAATCTATAAAATCATGCAGAAAAGAATCAACTGGAAAAAGGGAATGCGCCTGACCGACGAGGTGCTGTCAGCCTCCGACCGTTGTACTGACGATGCCATCAGCAAAGCCTTACTTTTAGCTGCCGCCGGCCGTTTTGGGCTCATTACCTCAGTACATCCGTTCCAACTGTCACTGAGCATTATGAAAGGATTCGTCGACGTCGAAGCATTGTCATGTTTAGCCATCACACGCTGCGGCCAGATTATCGACGTGGAATTCGACACGAAGTTCACGAATTCATACGAATCGCGCATACAGATTCCCTCGCAAGCAGAAGAAAGGGAATACATACTGACCGTCAGCCAATCGGCTAATGAATGGGCAGAAGGCAGCGACGGCTTCAAAACACCCGCACTTCAATTTGCATTGATTAGTACCAAGACACCATGTCCTGACAACGCCATGCCTATCGCCCGCATCGTAAATGAAGAAGGTTGGCGTGAAGACAATGTCAACTTTGTCCCGCCATGTCTGTTCCTTTCGTCGCACCCAAAGTTCGAAGAACTACATTCCCAATTTGTCAGCCTGCTCAGAAGTATTGACGAAAAGACACACCAACAAGCCGCTGGAGGTGCCCAAAAAGCCATCAGTATTTATTGGCCTGTTGTCCGGCAGATGCTTATCACCGCTAATACAGAGCATGAAGAGATGACTCCTATCCGACTTCTATCATGCGTTCAACAGGTTATAGCAGCCTTTACCATAGGATGCGAAATGGACGATGCGCTTACACTTGAAGATGCCGAGACATTCAACAACTTCTCACGTGTACCTTATAATTATAAGGTAGCTTACCTTCGTATCAAGCAAGGACTGGGCATGTGCTATGCAATAGATGAGAAAATTGACAAGTTTAGCCTGATTGAAAAGGTTGAGGCGCCCAAACCTGAACCGCCAAAGCCAAAGACTGATACGCGTAAACTTTGGGACGGTAAGAGCATATGAGTTTTATCAGTACACCTCTTATATTTAATAACTCAGGAGCATCTATTCTCCGCGACATCAATGACCATATCACCATGCTTGACAACTTGGTGGAACTCGTCGTATTTACACCACGTGGCAGTTTTGCAGCAGACCCTGACTTTGGCTTTGAATATTGGAACCACGAGTACTCCAATGTACACTATCGGGAGTTCAATAACAGCCAATTAGGAAGAATAGCAAAAGGTTTACAGAATGAGGTCACAAAGAAAGAGTGTGAGGACAGTATCCGTACAAGTCTTGCCACCTACGAGCCAATGCTGAAGAATATCGCCGTATCAATAGTCTTGAATACTGCTAACAACAAATCATCGCACAGGAATAAAATGGCTTCGAAATATGAGGTAAACGTTGTTGTGGAAGGACAGCTCGACGACGGACTGGGGACTCTCCAGCCATACCGTAAGAATGTGGTGTTCTTAGTGGAACCCACAGTAAAACGTTACAGATAGAAAGACCGTAATGGACATAGAATTAGAAAAAAGGATTAAGGAGGCGGTTGAAGTTCTGCAACAATTGTCAGCAGAGCCCATCAATTTTCATGAAATGGATCCCATCGCCAAGATGATGCTTGTAGCAATGGTTGGTGAGATTCAGAAAGTACTTGATTATGTCGATGATGTTAATCAGCGTCTCGTTGAACGATTCTGCACAGATTTCATACCACGTCAGAAGGTTGACGCTATGCCAGCCATCTGTCTGCTTCATCCCATGCTGAAAGCCCGCAGTGACAATGGTCTTCTTAGTATAACAGGTGACGCCTCGTTTGCTTACAAACACGAGGGGCTGAAGCAGCCACTGACATACATTCCAATATTCAACACCTCACTGATTCCAAATTCTGGCCTCTATCTCCTCAACCATCATGAACTGCACGATGACGACACAATCGTCAAGGTCAACATGGATGGTGCTAATCAGTTGTGGGTAGGCATTAAAACTGCCTCTGAAGTCAACTGCCTGCGAGGGCTTTCCATGCTTATCAAAGGAACGAATGGCATTATGCCAGAGCATATCTATGCAGGAGTTGACAACGAGGAATTAGACTTTGCTACCATGCTTGAGATGGAGAGCATTGAAATGGTTGAGCCGTTTGATGCCCAGCAGTCATCAGGTGAATTCTTCTCCTTTGTAGAAAACTGGAAAGAGAATCTGTTGAACATGGGTGACGCAGCCCTCATCTACATTACCGATGACAGACAAGACCGCGACAGATTCAAGCCGCGCCCCTTCCCCCGAGTGTTTCAGCAGTGGCTTGAAAGCGAAGTACTCGACCGTTTCCAGCCGTCTACCATTTGGCTTCGCCTGGACTTTCCGGAAGGCTACACCGTTCCTGACGATTGTAGCGTGATATTCAATATAGTTCCAGTGACCAATGTTGATGTCTGTTCACTCACGCTGACTCAGACACAACCTATAGCCAAACTGCAAAAACAGGACGAGAGTTTCTTCCTGCGTATACTGGAGACCAGCACGGCATCGAACAAACAGGGTTTCAACAAGACGAGTGACGAGATTCTGATACGTGACTTCGAGGCTAAATGCTATGACAACGGCGACCTTTATCGTGACGTGCGTCGTTTGTACAATCGTTTCATTGATGATTACTACGCTTTCATAGAGTACAACGGCATCAAGGACGGCGAGGTTCTCCGCCAATTGCGTGAGGCCATCAACCGGTTAGGAAAAAGCGTGGGAGGCCAGAACCAGAAGTTCAAGTTTGACAGTGGCACATACGTCATGAAGAACATGAACCAGTATCCCACCACGACGTCTGTCAAGGTGTCGTACATCACAACGATGGGAAAAATAGGAAATGCGCCCTATGCGGGGGACGTTATGGAAAACCGTAAACATCCAGCCTTAGAGCAGAAAGTTAAAATCATTGTTTCTGCTATGGGTGGCGCTGACAAAGCCTCCGTCGATGAGCGCTACGAGCAGTTACGTTACTATGCCTTAACTAACGACCGGCTCTATACCCGCATGGATATCGATGCCTTTCTTCGCAAGGAATTGCTGGCTGAATTCGGAAAGGATGAGTTCCACCGCATCGTTATCAAGACATCAGTTCAGGGAGCAGGCGGAGAGCAGTCTTTAAGACGAGGCTTATACATCGATATCGAATTCCGCGACCGCAAGAACTATGAGCATGCCTGTTCTATTGCCTACGGTCATCTGATGGAACAGCGCATCCGCAATCGTTCCTGTATTGCTATGCCTATCATTGTCACTTTGAAAAACCTTGAAGAATAAAGGTACTATGTCAATTTCAATTCTTGAGGGAAAAGTGCTGCGCGTATTGCTTGGGGCAATATGCATGTGTTCTTATGCATCTTATGCATTTGCACAGTCCTCATCCGACATTCTGGCCTATATCAACCAATACAAGCAGATAGCACTCGACCAAGAGAAACAGTACGGCATACCAGCATCCATCACGTTGGCTCAAGGCATTTTGGAGTCAGGCGCCGGACGCAGCGGACTGACGCGCAATTCCAACAACCACTTCGGAATCAAGGCCATGGGCGGCTGGAACGGTTCAGTCTATCACGCCTGGGACGACGAGCCACAGAAGAGCCGTTTCCGTGTCTACAGTTCAGCAGCCGAATCGTTCCGAGATCACTCTCTGTTCCTGAAGAACAACGGACGCTATCGCAGTCTTTTCTCTAAAAGCGTCTATGACTATCGCGGTTGGGCAATCGGACTTCAAAAGGCAGGCTATGCCACAGCCAAGAACTATGCCTCAGCGCTCATCGGCTTTATCGATTCATACAGGCTTTACGCCATCAACGGCGGCGTGAAGCTACGTGCAGGCAAAACAGTTATCATTACTCGCAGCACAGGTAAGAATAAGCAGCCGACGTTCGATGCATCTTGCATGCAAGATGAAGACGAATTGTCTGAAGAAGAAGAGACTGTTAACAATGCCGTCCGACGCTGGGTGGTCGACATCAATGATGTACGCTGTACCGTTCTTTATCCAGGCATGACGCTTTCATCCATCGCCATGAAATACGACATTTCCAAGCAAGAACTGCTTGACTACAACGAGATTGCTTCAGAAGCTCGTTTGCAGGAAGGCGACATTGTATACCTCGACAAGAAGAAGAAAAAATATACTGGCGCCCAAGACTTCTATCGCACAAAAGCTGGCGACACGCTCTACGGCATTTCGCAGCAGTTTGGCATACGACTTGCAAGTCTGGCAAAGATGAATGATAAAGACATATTCTCCAATCTCAGAGAAGGCGAAAAAATAAAACTGAAATAAATATATGCTTGACATTGTACAATTTGCCCAAAGCGGCAAGCTATTTGACAATCGCTACAAACTGTTACGGCCACTGAGTACCGATGGTGGTACGGCCGACGTTTGGTTAGCACTTGATGCCAACACGGTGAAGGACCGCTCCTGTCTCGACAATGCTCCTAACTTAACTGATCAGGAGGTTGACGAGCTGGGGTTGGTAGTGGCCATCAAGATTTATCGTCCCAAGAACGCTCTTGACGTTGAAGGCGAGCAACGATTCCGCGATGAATACATGATTGTGTTCAATTGCAACCACACCAATCTGCTCCACCCCACCAGCTACTCCATCTTCGAGGAGATGCCTTACTTAGTACTTCCATACTGTAAGCAAGGTTCGTCGGAGAAACTCATCGGAAAGCTGAAGAAAGATGCCGACATTTGGAAGTATATCGAAGATGTCGCCTCTGGACTGGCCTATCTGCACGCCTGTACGCCCCCCATCGTCCATCAGGACATAAAGCCTGGTAACGTGCTCATCGACGACATCTACAACTACGCTATTACCGACTTTGGCATTAGTTCAAAGAAAGGTGGTAGCCGTGAGTACTTCTTCGACGATGAAAACAGCGGCACATTGGCATACATGGCTCCTGAACGCTTTATCGAGGAGGCAGAGCCTCTGCCACAAAGCGACATCTGGGCTTTCGGCGCCACACTTCACGAACTGCTCACAGGCAACGTACCGTTTGGCGAAGAGGGCGGTTACGCTCAGTCGCAGAAGAATGTTCCTATGCCTGATGCACCAGGGGTTTCAGCCGATATTCAGCGCCTTATCCACGCCTGCCTGTCGCCTGACCCAGACAACCGCCCCACAGCCCAGCAACTTGCCTTGGCCGCCCGCCAGAAGCAGTTCCCCGTCAAATCCAAGAAGCCTCTCTACATCACACTTGCTGTCTTAGGCATGCTATTGGTTGGTGGCCTGTCATTTCTTCTGGGAAGTTCGACCGAACAAGAAGAGACGCCCCAAATACCTGCCGAAGAGCTATACCAAATAGCCCTCAGACGCATGGACTGCAACAACTTCGACTCACTCAAACTCGGCATGCGCATGATGGACAGCCTGAGCAGCACCAACTATATTCCAGCCATCTATCAGATGGCCTTTACCTATGGCTGGTATTCCGACTCGGTTTCCGTGAACCGCAAGCGACTGCTGGGCATCGACATCGATGAGCAGTATATGCCACGAGCCGACCGCCATAGTAATGAAGCTGTGGCACTATTTACCCGCATCGTCAGACTGAATGACTCCACGTATGCTGATATCAATGCAAACGCCTCTTACCGTTTAGCTTGTTATTACGTCATGCCCAACAACATCTACAAGCCCAACTACGAGAAGGGAAAGGAGTTCCTTCTTCGTTCGAAAGAATGGGCAACTCTGGCGGGGGATAAAGACCTGCTCAACAAAATCGAGCGTGGTCTTGCTTCCTTCCATTAAACGGCAAAACGACAACCTTACTCATACTGCCAAAACATGAAAAGAACCATTCTCTTATTAGCTGCAGCCACAATGGCTGTAGCCACTATAAAAGCCCAGATGGCCAAATGGATTATTCCGCCATCCTATAGTGCTATCCACAAAATGAGCGGTGGTGACTATATTGTTACCGATTCTGCTGACTACAATATTCTCTGGTCTTGGGACGGCCGCAGGCTCATCTCCACGCGCAACCAGTTGTTCCCTTTTACTGAGGGTATTTCCGTAGCCATACCGAAAGGAAGTGCTACCATAGCCGGTTTCTACAATACTGACGGTCAGTTCACCCAGCTCCAAGGTTATAGTGTTGCCATTGGCTATCCCTACTTCTCAGGTGGTTTCCTCTTGGTAAAAGAGGGTCAATACTATAGATTTATCAACAGCAAGGGTGCCCCGCTCAATGGCCAGTATGTGGTAGCCTACCCCTTTTCCAATGGTTATGCTACGTGCTACACCTATCGTAACATGGAAAAGCAGAAAGACCCCCATTATTTGCTGCTGACCGCAGAAGGCACAGAAGTTCCCATCAGCTACAATGGCAAAACGTTCGGCGACAACGAGGTAGAATTCATATCATCTGTCAACGACGAGAATATGGGCTATATTGTGGCTGGCCACAAGCTCTATAGCTTTAATGGTCAAAGTCGGAACCTGACACCCGTTTTTGCCCGTAGGAGCGAGACAAACATGCGAAATCAGGCTCATTTAGAGAATGCTTTGACTTCATGTCTGGTCAGACTCAATGACACCACCACCGTACTGACAGCATCGTGTGGCACGTCAGGCAACATCCAGATATGGTTCGACAACCGTCTTATCCCGCAGTCCATACAGACGCTCGACGGTCTGCGCCGATTCAAGAAAAACGTCCAGCAGAAGCGTAACTACGCAACCCCGCTCAGAGTCCTTAGGGAAGACGGCAAAATGGGACTCTACTGGGACACCACCGAACTGCTGCCGCCACAACTCGACCAAGTCACAACTTGTTATGCTGACATAGCCTTCGTCAAGCAGGGAGGGCGCTATGGTGCCCTGAAAGCCTATAGCGACCGTTCGTTCCAAGTCAGTATTAACGACGGCAGCCCCATTGCTTTCAGGCACCGCACACAACCGATTACCCTAAAGGTAGAGGTGCCAGATGTCGTTTCCTCCAAGCAAATCCGACTCATCACGACGCGCGATTCAGGCCTCGAGTTAGACGAACAGCTGGGAAGTCCTGCTGATGAGAAGCACCTTCAGTTCGATGGCATTCTCACGATACCAGAATTGTTGCCCAACGACCTGTATGATGACGGCAGCAACACCATTACCTATCCTGTCAGCGTCAGATACGACGATCTGATTTCGCCTACTATCGAAGTTAAAGTCAAGGCATGGCATCAAGAGTACCACACCATCAGCGTCGACCCGTCAAGTATCAACGTCAGCACCGATGGCCAGCTACAGTTCAACTTCACAGTCAGCGCCGAACTGGCTCCTGGTGAGCTCGCCACTCCAACCGAAGTCAGCTTACAAGCCAACGGCCTGCAATGGGACATTGAAAAACAGTCCGAAACGTTGTACAAAGGTACGGTATACAATCTCTATGACGGTCCCAACTCTATTGCCATCATGGTTGAAGAGTCAGGCTGTCCGCCACTCGTCCATCGTTTCAGCACCACCTACAACAAGCCTGCTGAAAAGAAGCCAACGCCGAAACCCGTTCACAAGCCAACACCAAAGTCTGACGACAAAGGAAAGAATAAGCCCAAGCGCGAAACACCAACCAATCCCGTACTTGAAATATAGAACCATTATGAAAATCAAGATAGTAGCAACAACCGATATAGGCAAGGTACGCGATAATAACGAGGATGCTTATATCATCTGTCCGGACCTCTCAAATCCGGAATGGGGAAACAGCAAAACTCCTTCATACATCCCGCTTGGGAGCTTCGGTTCACTATTGGTAGTGGCTGATGGCATGGGAGGAACAAATGCCGGCGAAGTGGCCTCAACAATAGCCGTCAATACCGTCAAGGATGTCTTTAGCAACACCAACCTCAACGAGAGCTGTAACGAGGACGGCATCCGTCAACTATTACAGGAATGCGCCAAGAAAGCTGACGAAGCCATTAACCGCAAGGCTTGGGAAGACCCTGACACCGTGGGCATGGGTACAACTATTGTCATCTGCTGGATAGTCGGCAAGAAAGCCCACATCGCCTGGTGCGGCGACAGTCGGTGTTATCTGTTCAATCCTCAGAAGGGACTTAAATCGCTGACCAAGGACCACTCGTACGTTCAAGAGCTGGTTGATCAAGGTGAGATTTCCGAGCAAGAAGCTTTCAACCACCCCGACAGCAACATCATTACGCGTGGGCTTGGTGACATCAATTCGCAGTCGACGCCCGACATCATCAGCCACCCGTTGGAGGCCAACGACGTGCTACTACTATGCAGCGACGGCCTGTCGGGCTACTGCAAGGACAATGACATTGAGCATATCCTACAAGACAACTATCTCGATATTGACTGTTGCAACGACCAATTGCTACAATTAGCCCTGCAGGCAGGAGGCCACGACAACATTTGCCTTGTCCTGGCTTCACTCATCGGCGACGACCAGGATGCCCCCACCAAATTCTCTCAGGGGCGTTCTTGGCTTGAAGGACTCAGAAGACGGCTGAATCTATAAAGCCTGTCAAAGGAATCTAAGGCAACAGCAGCCCTACGCTTCAACACGACGTAGGGCTGCTGTTGTTTTTGTACTAACGTTCAACGTCCTTCAGCCAGATTGAACTGGAGGCGTCGCTGGGCATACGCCAGTCGCCACGTGGCGAGAGACTGACGCTGCCCACCTTCGGACCGTCGGGCATGCAGGAGCGCTTAAACTGCTGACTGAAGAAACGGCGGCAGAATACTGTCAGCCAATGCTTTATGATATCTTCGTCATAGCTTCCCTTGAACGCATAGCAGGCCATCATGAGGACCTTGGCAGGACGGAAGCCATATCTGAGGAAGTAATAGATGAAGAAGTCGTGCAACTCATAAGGCCCTACCAAATCCTCCGTTTTCTGCTTGATCTGTCCGTGCTCATCGGCAGGTGTCAGCTCGGGTGAAATGGGCGTGTCGACGATGTCGAGCAACACCTCGGTAGCCAATTCTCCTGACATATAGGTGACGAGGTAGCGCACAAGCGTCTTGGGAACGCCGGCATTCACGCCGTACATCGACATGTGGTCGCCGTTATAGGTTGCCCAGCCCAGAGCCAATTCCGAGAGGTCACCAGTACCCACGACGATGGCGTTCTCCTTATTGGCCAAGTCCATCAGTATTTGTGTGCGCTCGCGGGCCTGGGCATTCTCGTAGGTCACGTCGTGCAGTTTCGGATCTTGTCCGATATCGCTAAAGTGCTGGGTAACGGCCTTGGCTATGCTGATTTCGCGGACGGTGATGCCGAGTGTCTTCATCAGTTTCAGCGCATTATTATAGGTACGGTCTGTGGTGCCGAAACCTGGCATCGTAATACCAATGATGCCGCGACGGTCAAGTTTCAACTTGTCGAAAGCCTTAACCGTCACTAACAGGGCAAGCGTGGAATCAAGTCCGCCGCTGATGCCGATGACGGCCTTCGAAGCATTGATGTGGTGCAGACGCTTGGCCAGACCAGCCACCTGAATGTTGAGAATCTCCTCGCACGACTCCTGCATCTTATCTGATGTAGGAATAAAAGGATGCGGGTTGACGGGACGCACCAATTCGAAGTCGCGGTCGGCAGCAGGCTTACAGGGAACAAGGGTTGGCATGCACCTGACCTGCGACTGGGCAGTAATAAAGGTGGAGTTCGTACGACGCTCAGTACGCAGCAGTTCGACGTCAATCTGCGTAATCTTAATCTGCGGCTGCAGAGAGAAGCGCTCGCCTTCGCACAACTGCTTACCATTCTCAAAAATCATGGCATTGCCGCCGTAGACAACGTCCTGCGTCGATTCTCCGAAGCCGCTGCTGGCATAAACATAGCCGCTCATCGTACGGGCGCTCTGCTGGGCAAGCAACTGCCTGAGGTACTGGTGTTTGCCTATCAACTCATCGGAGGCCGAGAGATTGAAGATGACGTCGGCTCCAGCCAGCGAGAGACGGTTTGACGGCGGCGTAGGAGCCCACACGTCCTCGCATATCTCGATGCCGAAGCGGGCACCATCGCAAGTGGTGAAGATAGTCGGGCCGGAAGTCACGCGGACAGGGCTGCCTGACAGGTAGATGTCCTGCGACATGAGGTCGTGAGCCGAGGCGAACCACCGCTTCTCGTAGAACTCGCCGTAGTTGGGCAGGTAAGTCTTTGCGACAACGCCCAGCAGCGTACCGCTCTGTATGACAGCTGCACAGTTGTAGAGCAGAGAGCCGATCTGCACGGGCAGTCCGACGATAGCAATCACGTCGAGCTTGCGGGTGAAGTCGAGCAGCTTTACCAGTCCCTCCTCAGCCTGGTCGACAAGCAGCTGCTGGTGGAAGAGATCCTGACAGGAATAGCCCGTCAGACAGAGTTCTGGGAACACCATCACCTCGACGCCCTGCCCTTCGGCCTGGGCAATCAGACTTTCCACTTGTCCCACATTATAGTCTACATCGGCCACCTTGACAACGGGGACGGCGGCGGCCACTTTCAGGAATCCGTATTTCATAGCTTTACAAATTGACGGTCGTTTTCAATAATGGTATAAATCAGCGCAGGCTGCTCAAAGAACTGGTTCTCGCGGAACGTGTGGAGCTTGTAGAACTTCACGGGGTCAAGCGTGATGAGCGCATCGACGGCAGGCTTCCTCAGGAAGTATTTGTCGCGCTTATAGGCTATCAGCTGAATGCACGAGTGCTCCAACTGGTTCAGCTGGTCGCGCCCGAACTCCTCGACAAACAGCTTCGTGTTCGGCTCTATCTCGCCCTGTGAGCGCACCTGCCAGCTGTTGCCCTCGGCGGTCATGTAGACGTAGCGCAGGTAGTAGTTGCAGTCGTTCACGATATACGATTCGAAGCGCGTTTCGCTCAGCTCCTTCAGGTCGATGGGCACGAAGGCCATGTAGGCCGACAGCTTGTCGCCGCCCTTGCGCTCCTCAGCTGGTGCCCTGAACGTCACAGGCCTGTCGGCAGGCTCCGTCTCAGGCTCCTCCTGCGGCTCCACACTCGCTTTGCCCTTCTCACTCTTTACTTCCACCATGTGCTTCGTGTCGTAGTCCTCCTGGCCGATGACCACAACCTCAGTCGTCCGCATGGGAACCTCGAAGCCGTCCTCGTCCTCGACGAGCACGATGTCCTTACCTTGGAAACCAGCCACACGGCCGCCTCCCACTTCACTCAGGAATCTTACTTTATCACCTATCTTCATTCTCTGAATCTGCGTTTTGTTATTGTATCTTTCAGCCCGCAAAGTTACAACAATAATTCGAATTATCCAAATAAAAAATGCAATTCAAGTTTTACCGCCAGCAAAAGCGCCGTTTACCGCCAGCAAAAGCAGAGTTTACCGCCGGGTAAACAGCAGCCGGGTGGCGGGTAGGCATGAGACGCAACAATTTTGCGGGCTTAAAAAGAAAAACGGGGGAAATGTTTGCTATTCTCATTATTTTAATGTACCTTTGCGCCTTGAAATTGAAATACAAACACAAAGATGCCTGAAGTATCCGTTCGTGGACACGAAATGCCGGAGTCGCCGATTCGCAAATTGGCTCCACTTGCTGCTGCCGCCAAGCGTCGCGGCACGAAGGTCTATCACCTGAATATCGGACAGCCCGACCTGCCCACGCCACAAGTAGCCCTCGACGCGCTGAAGCACATCGACCGCGACATCCTGGAATACTCGCCCTCACAGGGTTATCTGAGCTACCGCGAGAAGCTGGTAGACTACTATGCCAAGTACAACATCAACGTGACGGCCGACGACATCATCATCACCAGCGGCGGCTCCGAGGCTGTGCTCTTCGCCTTCCTCAGCTGTCTGAATCCCGGCGATGAGATTATCGTGCCCGAGCCTGCCTACGCCAACTACATGGCCTTCGCCATTTCGGCAGGCGCCAAGATACGCACCATTGCGACCACCATCGACGAAGGTTTCTCGCTGCCCAAGGTCGAGAAGTTTGAGGAGCTCATTAACGAGCGCACGCGCGCCATCATGATCTGCAACCCCAACAACCCGACGGGCTATCTCTACACCCGCCGCGAGATGAACCAGATACGCGACCTGGTGAAGAAGTACGACCTCTACCTCTTCTCTGACGAGGTCTACCGCGAATACATCTATACAGGTTCACCTTATATTTCGGCCTGCCATCTGGAGGGCATCGAGCAGAACGTCATACTGATTGACTCCGTCTCGAAGCGATACTCGGAGTGCGGCATCCGCATCGGCGCGCTCATCACGAAGAACGAGCAGGTGAGGAAGGCCGTCATGAAGTTCTGTCAGGCACGCCTCTCCCCTCCCCTCATCGGCCAGATTGTGGCTGAGGCATCGCTCGACACGCCCGAGGAGTATCTGCGCGACGTCTACGACGAGTACGTGGAGCGCCGTAAGTGCTTGATTGACGGACTGAACCGTATTCCTGGCGTCTACTCCCCCATCCCGATGGGCGCTTTCTACACAGTAGCCAAGCTGCCCGTGAACGATGCCGAGGAATTCTGCCGCTGGTGTCTGGCTGAGTTCAACTACGAGGGCGAGACCGTGATGATGGCTCCCGCCGCCGGCTTCTACACCACGCCAGGAGCAGGTATCAACCAGGTGCGCATAGCCTACGTGCTCAAGAAGAAGGACCTTGAGCGTGCGCTCTTCGTACTGCGCAAGGCGCTCGAAGCCTATCCTGGAAGAGTCATCGAAGAAAACGCATGAACCTGCCTCTGTTCATAGCCAAGCGCATCTACAGCGACCAGGGCGACCGCCACAAGGTGAGCCGTCCCGCTATCCGTATAGCTACCGTCGGCGTTGCCATCGGCCTGGCCGTGATGATTATCACCGTCAGCGTCGTCTTAGGCTTCAAGCATACCATCCGCGACAAGGTGGTGGGTTTCGGCAGCCACATCCAGGTGATGAACCTCTCGTCGGTCAACAGCACGGAGAACTACTCCATCTGCATTGACGACAGCGTGGTAAAGGTGCTGGAGGGAATCGACGGCGTCAGGCACGTTCAGCGCTACTCGACGACAAGGGGCATCCTGAAGACCGACGACGACTTCCTCGGCGTGGCCTTCAAGGGCATCGGTCCGGAATATGAGCTGGACTATCTGAAGGAGAACCTGGTCGACGGACAGATTCCCGCCTTCAGCGACACGACGAATACGGGCAAGCTGCTGCTGTCGCGCATCATGGCCGACAAGCTCAACGTGAAGACGGGCGACCGCATCTACGCCTACTTCATCGACGAGGACAATGTGCGCACACGCCGCTTCACCATCGAGGGCATCTACCAGACCAACATGACGCGCTTCGACGAGATAATCTGCTACACCGACCTCTACACGGCCAGCAAGCTCAACGGATGGTCGGAGCGGCGCTGCTCAGGAGGCGAGGTGCTGGTCAGCGACTTCGACAAGCTCGACGACGTCTACAATACTATTATAGAAAAGGTGAACCGCACGCAGGACCGCGACGGCTGCATGTTCTCGTCGCAGACCATCTACGAGGCCTACCCGCAGATTTTCACCTGGCTGGAACTGCTCGACATCAACGTCTGGATTATCCTCGGGCTGATGATCTGTCTGGCCGGCATCACGATGATCAGCGGACTGCTCATCATCATCCTTGAGCGCACGTCGATGATTGGCGTGCTCAAGGCCTTAGGCTCGCGCAACAAGATGATCAGACACACCTTCCTGTGGTTCTCGGCCTTCATCATCAGTAGCGGACTCCTGCTTGGCGACATCATCGGCATCGGTCTCGTGCTGCTGCAGAAGCTGACGGGCATCATCAAGCTCGACCCGCAGACCTACTACGTCAGCGAGGCTCCGATGGAGCTCAACATACCCATCATCATCGTGCTGAATATTGCTACTCTATTAGTCAGCATTTCTGTCCTAATTATCCCAAGTTTCTTCATTTCGCACATCCATCCGGCAAAATCTATGCGTTACGAGTAAAAAATTGCACAAAAAATTTGCGAATGTGCAAAAAAGGTTATACCTTTGCACAAAAATTCAAGAAATGTGCAATGGATATAGCGTCAAGCTTTAACGAATACATTCAAAAAGCCATCATCAACAACTGGGATCACGATGCCCTGACAGACTATCAGGGAGTGACTCTGCAGTTTCATGACGTTGCGAGGAAAATAGAGAAGATTCACATCCTGTTTGAGAATGCAGGTGTGAAACAAGGCGACAAGATTGCACTCTGTGGGCGCAATTCAGCCCATTGGGCCGTTGCCTTCCTCGCCACCCTCACCTACGGAGCCGTAGCCGTGCCCGTCCTGCATGAGTTCAATGCCGAACAGATACACAACATCGTCAACCACTCTGAGTCGAAGCTGCTCTTCGTAGGCGACTTCATCGTCAAGACCATCAATCCGGAGGAGATGCCACAGCTGGAAGGCATCATCAACCTGCCCGACTTCTCGCTCTTCGTCTCACGCTCAGAGAAGTTGACCTACGCCCGCGAGCACCTGAACATGATGTTCGGCAGCAAGTACCCACGCGCCTTCCGCGCTGAGCACGTAGACTACCACATCGACACCCCTGACGAGCTGGCACTCATCAACTACACCAGCGGCACGACGGGATTCTCGAAAGGCGTGATGCTGCCCTATCGGGCGCTTTGGGGCAATCTCGACTTCTGCATGCGCCGTCTGCCTGTCAAGGCCCAGGACAACATGCTCTCCATCCTGCCGATGGCCCACATGTACGGCATGTCGATTGAGTTCCTCTATGGTTTCTGTCGCGGCTGCCACCTCTTCTTCCTCACGCGCCTGCCGTCGCCGGCCATCATTGCCGAAGCCTTTGCTACGGTCAAGCCGGCCATCGTCATTTCCGTACCCTTGGTCGTCGAGAAGATTATCCGCAAGCGGGTGTTCCCCAAGATTCAGAACAACCGTATGCGCCTGCTGCTGCAGATGCCCGTCGTATCGAGGAAGGTGAAGGAGAAAATCTGCGAACAGGTGTATCAGGCCTTCGGCGGGCGTGCCTACGAGGTCATCGTCGGCGGCGCAGCCCTGAGCCGCGAGGTAGAGCAGTTCCTCGTCAGCATCAATTTCCCCATCACGGTGGGCTACGGCGCCACAGAGTGCGCCCCGCTCATCAGCTACAGCGACTTCAAGGACTTCGAGCCTGCGTCGTGCGGAACAGCCGTCGACCACATGCAGGTACGCATCGACTCCGTCAACGCCTCCGTGATTCCAGGCGAGATTCTGGCCCGAGGCACCAATGTGATGCTGGGCTACTACAAGAACCCTGAGGCCACAGCCGCCGCACTTGACAAGGACGGCTGGTACCACACGGGCGACCTCGGCACGATGGATGCTGCAGGCAACATCTTCATCATCGGCCGCATCAAGAACATGCTGCTTGGCGCCAGCGGACAGAACATCTACCCTGAGGAGATTGAAGACCAGCTCAACTCCATGCCGATGGTCAGCGAGAGCCTCGTCGTCCAGCGCGACAACCGCCTGATTGCCCTCGTCTATCCTGACAAGGACGAAATCGTAAACTTCGGTCCCGACGAGCTGAAAGCCGTCATGGAGCAGAACCGCAACGAACTGAACCTGCGTCTGCCAAGCTACAGCAAGATTGCAGAGATAGAGCTGCAGAAAGAGGAGTTTGCCAAGACGCCCAAAAAGAGTATAAAACGTTACCTATATCAGTAAGTCTATGGAACAAATCACTAACATTCCTTGTTTCAATGAGCTGCTCGAGAAGTCGATTCTCGACAATTGGAACGCAGATGCCCTGACCGACTTCAAGGGCCAGACACTTCAGTTCCACGACGTAGCACGCAAGATAGAGAAGCTGCATATCCTGTTCGAGAATTCAGGCGTTGTGAAGGGTGACAAGATAGCCCTCTGCGGGCGCAACTCCAGCCAATGGGCCGTAGCCTTCCTCGCTACGCTCACCTACGGAGCCGTTGCCGTTCCTATTCTCCATGAGTTCAATGCCGAGCAGATACACAACATCGTCAACCACTCGGAAGCCAAGCTGCTGTTCGTGGGCGACCATGTGGCCACCATCATCGACCCGCAGCAGATGCCCAACCTGGAGGGTATCATCAACAATCCCGACTACTCGCTGCTGATAAGCCGCACCGACAAGCTGACCTACGCCCGCGAGCACCTGAACGAGCTCTACGGACGGAAGTTCCCCAAGTACTTCCGCAAGGAGCACGTCAGCTACTACAAGGAGCAGTCGCCCGACGAGCTGGCTCTCATCAACTACACCAGCGGCACGACGGGATTCTCGAAGGGCGTGATGGTGCCCTACCGCGCCCTCTGGTCGAACTACGACTTCGCCTGCGACGTGCTGGGCAAGACCATCAAGCAGGGCGACCGTGTCATCTCGATGCTGCCGATGGCCCACATGTACGGCATGGCCTTCGAGTTCATCTTCGAGTTCCTGCACGGCTGTCACGTCTACTACCTCAACCGCGTGCCCTCGCCCGCCATCATCGCCCAGGCCCTGGCTGAGATCAAGCCCGTCATCGTCATCGCCGTTCCGCTGATCATCGAGAAGATTATCCGCAAGAAGGTATTCCCCAAGATTCAGAACAACCGCATGCGCCTGCTGCTGCAGATGCCCGTTATATCTAAAAAGGTACGCGAGATGATTTGCCAGGAAGTGCTCAAGGCCTTCGGCGGTCAGATGTACGAGGTGATCATAGGCGGCGCTGCCCTGAACCAGGAGGTTGAGCAGTTCCTCAAGCGCATCAACTTCCCCTATACCGTCGGCTACGGCGCTACGGAGTGCGCACCCATCATCTGCTATGCCGACTGGCACACGTTCTCGGCAGGCTCCTGCGGACGAGCCGCCCGCCACATGAAGGTCAAGATCGACTCGCGCGACCCAGAGAATGTTCCAGGCGAGATATTGGCCAAGGGTCCCAACGTCATGCTGGGCTACTACAAGAACCCCGAGGCAACGGCACAGACCATCGACCGCGACGGCTGGTACCACACGGGCGACCTCGGCACGATGGACGCCTACGGCAACGTCTACATCAACGGCCGCATCAAGAACATGCTCCTGGGCCCCAGCGGTCAGAACATCTACCCTGAGGAGATTGAGGACAAGCTCAACTCAATGACGCTGGTGGTGGAGAGCATCGTCGTTCAGCGCGACACGAAGCTGGTGGCGCTGGTTCACCCCGACCTCGACGAGGCCAAGAGTCTCGGACTGAGTGCTGACGACGTCAAGAATATCATGGAGCAGAACCGCAACGGCCTGAACCAGATGCTGCCCGCCTACGAGAAGATTACGGAAGTTGAAATTCACGACGCAGAGTTTGAGAAGACGCCCAAGCGCTCCATCAAACGCTACCTCTACACTTAATAGGCAGTGAGCCCACCACGACAAGCTAAGGTGAGGCTCACTTTTCTTTTATCAGCGCCGCCCCAGCTTCAGTCAGATAAGGCTTCAGCTGGTCGTAGCTGATGACGAACGCGGGAATGCCTGCCGCATAGGCGGCAACCTCGTACTGCTGATAGCTGAACAGCATGCCCTCCTCCGTCAGATAGGGAGCCCACGCCGGCAGCTGCAGGTTGTCGATATCGGCATCCGGATACAGGAATTCCTTCAGCTGCTCGTCGGTACTGACATCGGCGCCGTACGACTGGAAGTACTGTCGGAGCCCTTCCTTGATCATTTTCCTGAACTCAGGCTTATCAGTATCCTTCAGCATGTTCCACCCCATCTGGCGGCCTGTCGCCTTGTCGAAGGTGACGCCCGTGCCGTAGTTAGTCCCATGGGGGCCGCCCTGATACTCGCCGTAAGTGGTCAGATAGCTGACATACTTCTTGGTGTCGGTTCCCTTCTTGATTTCGCAGAAGATGCTGAACGGAGGCACGTCGCTGACGTCTTCGAGCAGTTCGTCGCGCTCGGCCTTTATGTCTTCATACACTTTCTTGTAAGCCGACGTCAGCAGCTGCTCAGGCTCGCCGGCAAGCCTCACGTCGCCCTGCATGGTCTCGGCAATGTAGCGGCGGATGGAGTCGACGACGACAGCCGTAGCGCCGCCCGTCGGATAGTCGGCATGCAGCCTCACCTCAACGTTGGCATCCTCCTTCACCAGTCCGATGGAGTCGGTCTGCAGCATGAGGGCAGCCGTCTCCACATAGTCGTTCATGCTGGCTTTCCAGTCGATGTTGTTGGTCACGTCGATGAAGTTGTCAATCTTCCACGCCTCGTTCTCGTTGACCATCTGCAGGCGCACACGGGTAATCTGGCCGCAGTTGTGCAGATTGAGCGACGCCTGGGCCTCGCGCTCGGCCAGCTGCTCCACCACGACGCTGTCGACGCTCAGGTCCTGCCAGTCCTGGCCCATCACCCAGTAGTCGGCATCGAAGAAGCCCATCTCGCTGCCCTCGATGTCAGTATCCTCGACTATCTTCACCAGCGTCTTCCAGTCGTTCGAGCAGTACAGACTGTCGAGCATGCCCCTGTCGGGCTGGCTCTCATACACCTCGGCCACCTTGCCGTAGATTTCATTCACGCGGTTCACGATGTCCGACTCCACGACCTGCCCGCTGTTACACGAGCCGAGCAGCGTCGTCAGCCCGACAATCAGCAGCCCCAAGCGGCTTTTTCCTTTCATATCACTTGCGTTTTTAGATTTATTGGTTGCAAAGTTACACACTTTTTTATAACGGGCAAAATCTTTTGGCACACTTTTTGCTCGGATAACGGAAAAAGTAAAAAGGTAAACAAAAAACAGCTATGCAAAAAGGTAACATCGGGGTTACGACCGAGAACATTTTCCCCGTCATCAAAAAGTTTCTCTATTCTGATCATGAAATCTTCCTCCGCGAGATGGTCTCCAATGCCGTCGACGCCACCCAGAAGCTGAAAACGCTCCAGCAGCGCGGCGACTTCAAGGGCGAGCTGGGCGACCTCACCGTCCGCATCAATATGGACGCCGACAAGGGCACCATCACCATCAGCGACCGAGGCATCGGCATGACCGAGGAGGAAATCGACAAGTATATCAACCAGATTGCCTTCTCGGGCGTTACAGACTTCCTCGAGAAGTACAAGGACAATGCCAACAACATCATCGGCCACTTCGGACTGGGCTTCTACTCTTCGTTCATGGTGTCGAAGAAGGTGGAAATCATCACCCGCTCATGGAAGGAAGGCTCAAAGGCCGTGAAATGGAGCTGCGACGGCAGTCCTGCCTACGAGATCGACGATGCCGACCGTGAAGAGCGCGGCTCGGACATCATCCTCTACATCGACGATGACTGCAAGGAGTTCCTCGACAAATACAAGCTCGAAGGCCTGCTCCAGAAATACTGCAAGTTCATGGCCGTTCCCGTGGCATTCGGCAAGAAGACTGAGTGGAAAGACGGCAAGCAGGTGGATACCGACGAAGACAATATCATCAATAATGTAGAGCCCCTGTGGACCAAGACCCCTTCTACCCTGAAGGACGAAGACTACAAGTCATTCTACCGTACGCTCTACCCCATGAGCGACGAGCCTCTGTTCTGGATTCATCTGAATGTCGATTACCCCTTCAACCTGACGGGTATCCTCTATTTCCCGAAGATCAAGTCGAACATCGAGCTGCAGCGCAATAAGATCCAGCTCTATTGCAACCAGGTCTTCGTCACCGATCAGGTCGAGGGCATCGTTCCCGAGTTCCTCACTCTGCTTCACGGTGTCATCGACTCTCCCGATATTCCCCTGAACGTCAGCCGCTCGTATCTGCAGAGCGACCGTGAGGTGAAGAAGATCTCCACCTACATCACCAAGAAGGTGGCCGACCGTCTGAATGCCATCTTCAAGGAAGACCGCAAGCAGTATGAGGAGAAATGGGACGACCTGAAGCTCTTCATCAACTACGGCATCCTCTCTGAAGACGGTTTCTACGATCGTGCCAAGGACTTCGCCCTGATGAAGGATACTGAAGGCAAATATTTCACCTTCGACGAGTACAAGACCCTCATCGAGGCTAACCAGAAGGACAAGGACGACCAGCTCGTCTATCTCTACGCCACCGATAAGGAAGAGCAGTACAGCTATATCAAGGCTGCTCAGGACAAGGGTTACAGTGTGCTGCTGCTCGACGGCCAGCTTGACGTGCCCACCATCCAGACACTGGAGCAGAAGTTCGAGAAGAGCCACTTCACCCGCGTAGACAGCGACATCATCGACCGTCTGATTGTGAAGAGCGACGCGCCTAAGAGCGAACTGAGCGAGTCACAGTCTGACAATCTGTCAG